>OBJQ01000022.1_pt1 | contig 188691 bp, 184 predicted proteins | sample 1519921 | NCBI WGS metagenome assembly OBJQ01 (sample SAMN04209244, study PRJEB22552) | human gut metagenome | biome: gut; material: feces | host: Homo sapiens | place: USA: Oklahoma
TCGTTTTATTCTATTTTATCCGAACGGAATGTTACAACTTTAGTATACCACAACAAAGCTGATACGACGCTAATGCATTGATATATTCCGTTTTGTCTGCCAGTGGAAATATATCATCGATAATGGTATTGAAATTTGTCATCTTCACCGTTACTTCCTGCTTAAGAAGTTCATTGGCAATGCACCCGGCAATATAACTTTTCCCGGTACCAACCGGTCCCCAAAACAAACAACCAATATGATTTCTTTTCATTTCATCCCAGTTATCAACATAATTTTTTGCCTTATGCATTACCACATCTGACATATCTGCATTCTTAAATGTCCACTCTTCCATTCTGCTCTCGTCAAAACAGATGCTTGTATTTCTGCTGACTAATTCCCGGTGTTCTTTGTCTTTAAATTTTTTTTGTTCTTCTTCATACGCTTTTCTGTCACAAGCACATTGCCTGGAATGTTTCTTCATTCCCATAAAACCACCCTTAGGAAAAAATGCTTCTTTCGCTTCCCCACAGACTTTGCAGTATTGCAAACCATCACTCCCTACACATACGGTATCTTCTTCTCTCATCACAAACTCTCTCCTTCTCCATAGCTATAATTTACTTCATGATATTTATTACGTTTATATTTCTCAGTTACTTTACTAGGTGCCACATTTCCGACTCCTGCACAGCCATTTTTACGACCAGATGGAGGTTGCTTTTCCGACTCTGTTGCAGCCGTCTTTTCAACCGCCTTATCATCAACCGGCTGTAAACCTATCTCATCAGATGGAATTTTCACATATAAATGATTGGGTTTTGAAAATCCACCGTATCTGCGAACCAATAGTCCCATATCATCTAATTCCTTCAACGCTGTTTTTACCGATGTTTTGCATTTATCGATTTGAACAGACAATTCCTCTATCGGAAATATCAAATAAACATTTCCATACTTGTCTATCCAGCTATTCTTTCTCGATATCCGTGCCCGGTCATACAAAATCATATAAAGAAATTTTGCAGTTTGAGAAATTCGCAATTTTAGCAAAAATTTCGGAAACTGGAAGTACTGAAGCATTGGCTCTGACTCCTTCATGTATTCATATTTCATTCTTTTCTCGCCTCATTTCTGTTTCTAACTGTTGTAAAAATCATTTTTATGCCGGCTAAAAAATGTCCTTACATATATTCAAAAGATGAAGGGCATAAATACAGGCTCTTGATGAAAATTTTTTATTTTTCCTGCAAAAAATACCCTTTCATTAATACGAAACGCTGAGAGGCATTTTTACAGCCCCCTGAGGAGATTTTTTTATTTTTTTTGGTTAATTGAATATTTGAAAACAAAAAACACTCACCACTTCCAGGTGAATGCCTTATCAAAATTTCCTTATTTTGTTGTCTGTGACGCTTACTCAGATATGCTTGCGTATCTGCTAAAATGTAATTGCCAGCAATTATATTTTCACGTGGGTATGGGGACGTAATCCCCATCAAGTCCGCTACTCGTAAGTAATACCATATTGTCAAAATGACAATACTGTATTACACGGGTGGATCTTGCTCTGGTTGTAACATATTAAATTATACAATAATAGGCCCAAATGGGCGCTTTCACCATTTGAGCCTATATATTATATGTCTTTTGGATAATAGCTTAAAAAGTAGCTGTCTAGACGGTATGTTTTTATCGTAGAATTGATTTTATGAGAGACAATGTATTTATCCATAGTGTCATTGTATCATTTTTACTTTCGACACCAGAATCATCAGTCATTTAATTCACATAATCCATTCTATAGCCTTATAAATTATGCTATTTTCGTTCATGATCATGAAACAATTTCCATTTTCAGAAAACACCACATTCTTATCTAAAAACCTTAACTTCAACCTTTTTCGATTAGCATATTTTATTTGCCAAAACCCTTAAATCATTGATTTGTCAATCTGTTTTAAAATTTACTATTCTATGATTTCTGCTGGATATAAATCACATGAAGGCAATGATTGTTCCTCTTGTTCTACATTTTCAACTTTTACTTCTTTTCTTTCTCCCGGCACCAATTTAATTAATCCGCTGTGAGTATCAACATATAAAAGCTCGTTTCCAATATTTTCTACAAATAATGGCATTTTAGCAGTCGATTCACAGTAAAATTCAATATTATTGGGATGCAGAAAATACCTGAGCTTTATCAAACAGCCATCACCAGATATTGTAAAGCTATCTTGAAACATTCCAATATGTGGATAAGCACGAAAACTTACTGGCTCCTGTTCAGAAGACAGCTTGCAATATGCGCTATGATAATAGTATTTATCAAAATTAGATAGGGTTAAAAGTACTTTATCTTCATCAATTTCCGGTATATCTAACTTATTCCTGTAATGTTTCTTAATCCAGTTATATTCCGGAATCAAATCGGCATTCTTGTCTTGCTGTTCCCATTTGCAATATTCCAAAGGACAATAATATTCTGTATTCCTTGTTGCAATAATAAGTTCTTCTATATTTTTGTTTATTGTAATAGATTGGATTTCAGAAGTATGGATGAACATTGTATCTGTCAATCTTTTATGTCCCGATACAATGCCATGCGCCAATATATATTCTTTACCATTCTGTCTCATCCTATCGACATACCAATAATGAAGCTGAGCTCTTTTTTCTCTATTACGATTTTCTGAAACTTTATCCCGATAAGGATCACTTACAACAAAACATTTTTCTATCAGTTTCTCGCTCATGTACTTCTCCTTCTGTCACTTAATTTAAAACTGCTGAGATATATCATAAAAAAATCCCCCTTCATCTACAAACTTATATTTTTCAAATCAGCAAACCATTCTTTTCCTTTTCAGCACAAATTTCATCATAATCTTCATACATAATTCGTACTCCGCACTCCTCACTTTCCACATGGTAATGTCCCGCATACCACTCTGTGAAATCTAACCTGTCATAAATCTTCTGTAGCCATTTTTCCGTTGACTTATCCACTGCTGATTGATCAAGCCCTGGAATAAACGCCCACACCGGTTCCGCTTCAATCGGTACTGTATGCGAGAGTACGATATCCACCTTCCACTTGGCTTTATCTAACTGTTGTTCCACATATTCCTTTATCGCTTCGTCCGGCTGTTCTGTCTCAAACCATGGAAGGCCATTGCGTATCCTATAATATTTATCGATACTATATGCTCCACCGATCGGCATCACCTTTTTTCCATTGAAATTATAAATTTCTCCATCCTTAGCAAATAAAATATTGGGATACTGTTCTTCCGCATACACAATTCCTTCATTCCATATTTTTTCTTCGTAATCTGCCGCCTCCCATGGTCGTGCTTCATGATTCCCGTGAACACAGAAAAATGTAATATTCATTCCAGATAGCTGTCCCTTTAACTCTTTATCAGACAAATCCAGCCAATAATTGATTCCTGTATCGCCTAAAATAATCATCACATCCTCTGTTGTGGTTCCATATTCGTAACAAAAATCTTCAATACGATCAAAGCTCCGATGTGTATCACCTGTAATATAAAAATGCACCTATCCTTCCTCCCTCTCAATTTTCACAATTTCCATCTCATCAATACTCTGTATTTTAGATTCTCTTATATGCTTAAACAACGTTTTCTCTCCCGGTAATTCACATGGAATTCCCACAATATCATAAGAAACTTCTTTTTCTTGTCCTAATGTTCCATAATCATCAACCCATTCAACAGTTCCGTAGCCTTCCCTTGCGTCCTCTTTTCCATAGGTAAAATACACCGTTTCTCCTACTCTATACCTTGCTCTTCCTACTTTCTGAACAGAATCTGGTTCTCCTAATTCTTTGATTTCTTCATACAATAGTTGAGCATCTATATATTGAATATTGTCATGATAATGTCCAAAATACCATTGCGAATAATCTAATTTCTTTGCAATTTCATCCATCCATTCCTCTGTTGACAGATCTATCTTCTCGAAATTTATTACGCTCTCCTGACTCGGTCTATATACTAACGGGCAAGTATGAGAAAACACATAATCTATTTTCCAATCTACTTCATTCAATTTATTTTCTACTCGACTTTTTACTTCGTCGTTTGGTTGTTCGTCCGGGAACCACGGAAGCCCTGTTAAAAGTCGATATTCTTTATCGCAACTGTATGCGCCACCGATTGCAATCGCCTTTTTCCCATCAAAATCATAAATTTCTCCATCTTTTGCAAATACTATATTCGAAAATTCCGGCTCATAATATACCTCTCCTCCACGCCAGATTTGTGTTCTGTAAGTTTGTATATGATAAGGTCTTTCCTCATGATTTCCATGCACGCACAGAAAATAATTTGGAAAATCTGCAAGTATTTTTTTATTCTCACAATCCTTGTCAGCTCCAAAATAATTCAATCCGACATCTCCCAATAATATGATCACATCCTCTTTTCCAAGTTTTTTATTAAATCTTGCCAACCAGATTAACTTTTCAAAATGTGCATGACAATCTCCTGTTATGTAATAAGCCATTTCCTACCACCTTACATATATTATTCATCTTCTGTTCGCTATGCTGAAAATTGTAAACCGCCTTCAAAATCTCAATTTATTAATCTGTAATTTCCATTCTCATTTATAGCGTTTTGAATATATAGATTCATTTCGTTTTTCCGCCTTATTTTCAAGATTTCTCAACATAATATTCCTGCCCTGTCTCCAGGCAAACTGCAGCCAACCGTCCATTTCTTCGATTACAGCCACAATCAATTGCAATATGATGATTTGCTTTATATATATAACCTGGTTTAGGATTTCCCAGAATTCCCTGTGTCGGTGTATGTCCTGTCACCACATATGTATCTTCAAAATATTGGATATCATACTCAGCCCTATCCCATATTAATTCTTTTAGGGAATATTCTTCCATATCTTTTCCCGGATAATAATTTCCCAATCCTCCGTGAACTAATAAATAGTTTTTTCCATTAACTGTCAGTTCTTCGTAAATCATAAAGTCTTTTATAAAATCAATCACTTCATATTGCATTTCCCGGATCAATGTCCGAAACTCATCGATGGTTGACTTGCTTCCGTTGTATTGCCAAGTCACTAGATTCTCTAACATTTTTTCATCAACTTTTTCGATAGAAATCTCTGTAATTTCCTGCATTAAGAATTCCAGACACTCTAACGCCATAAGCTCATGATTTCCTGTCAGACATACCACATTTGGCATTTCCATAAGTTTCAGAATAATCCGAACCGGATGCGAACCTCTGTCCAGAATATCTCCAAGAACATACAACGTATCCGTCTCTTTCAAGTGGATTTCTTCTAACAATCTGATAAACAGTTCATATTCTCCATGAATATCTGAAACAACATAAGTAGCTATGTCAATCATCCCCTTTCGTTCCCAAAACACCCTAGCGCACTCTAAATTTTTCCGCTTCCGGTATCACTTAACATGCAAATCTCCCATCGATAATAAATCGTTTCCTCCGGAGTCGAACGATTTTCCATAAACAAATCATAAATATTATTTCGCACAAGTAACTTTGTACATGACACATTTTCTGCTAACTTCCACCGGCTTGTATCGCACTGATTTAACACAGGAAATAAAGAAGCCCATTCTCTATGGTAATTAAGTTTATTTAAATCAGATCCGTATAATTGATAAGATCTACCATCTTCAGCAATCATAATCACGCACCCGGGCCACCCATTCCGGATGGTGCAAAAAATCCGTAAGCAACAATATTTTCAAATAATTCTTCTGTCAGATCTGATAATTTTAGTTGTATCCTATCCTCAAATTTCATGCTTGCTCTCCACAATTATTTTACATCTTCCATTAGCACCCTGATTTTTTCAAAATCATACTCTCTGATTATTTCAGCTTCCTCTACAGACTCTATTTCACAATCTGTCACGACCACATCTGCTTCCATAGGATCGTCAACAATTTTTTCTGCCATCATAGAAAAGAAATCATACATATTCATAACATCTGTAAGATGAAAATAATCTGTCAAGAATGAAAGATTTGTATCTCCAGCCACCCTTGATTTACTATTTTTCGCTACATTAAGCCAGATTAATTCGTTTGTAAAAAGATCGATTCCAAACAGATATGCAAAAGTACTCTCACAATTCACAAGATATGATGATTTTACTGTCTTAGGTTCATATACTTGTCCACTATCATCCCAATCTCTCAGCATATATCCCGCTTTACAAAAGCATTCATTAAAGTTTTTTCCAAAATAAACGTTATCGCAAAAAATCAAATATCGATATTCAGAATACCGTGCCTTGAATTCCGGAAGATTGATATCAAAGTATTCAGAACCTCCCAGATAACCGCTTGTTTCGTCACCAGAATAAGTAATTGCTCCTGACTGATGTCTCGACATCGTTCTCCAGGAGAATTCTCTCCGGTTACCATCTTCCGTAAGTGCAAATACCGAAAGGTCAATATCATTTACTTTTTCCCAATAAGTGAAAGCCCGAAGCTTTTTTCCCTCGTCTATCGGAATCCTGGAACCTTTAGAAAGAACACCAAATCCTCCTTGTGACGTATTTTCTGCTAATGGAAGTGCATAGTTTTTCATCGAAGGTTCAATATATACCTTTCCAAGTCGATTCCTAAGCTTCTCAGTAAGTTTTGAACGAATTATTTTTCCAACTTCTTTTACCACATCTTCCGTAAGCCTGCTTTGACATCTCTCACTCTCCTCTAGTGTTTCACAATGAACCTTCATAAGATTGTGCTGTGTAAACTTAAAAATACGTCCGTCCTTTCTCTGCTCTCCTTCATATCTGAACAATAATTGCAACAAAATCAATGTACTGCAATCCTCTGGAAATTCCGAAAGAAATGTTTGCACTTCTTCTCGATTCATACGGCTGAGAATGTAATCTATATTGCGAAGCAATGCAGACGTTCCTTTCTTTTTCTGTAACAACTCTGCCGCTTCCCGATATCTATTCTCCTTCATCAGTTGTTCAAACTCACTGTATACAGACTCATTACCTTTCGTTCTCATTGCATGCACAAATATTTCCGCCTCTTCATTTTTCGGTTGATAATGAATATGATGTAAGAAACCATTCCATAGCTGTTTCTTTTCATAACAGGTGCTGATATCACATCTTCCACTTCTGAACATTCTATCTAAAAGTGCTGTTAAGAATTTTCTATCCTGATTTTTAAAATTCAATTTTTTCAGATTATCATTGTGATAATACCGATAGTTTAATTCATCTACAATTTTCATAACATCTGATAGATTCAATCTATCTGCCAGTGAAAGATTTTTCGTGTCAATTAAAAGTCTTACACAGGTATTCTTTGATACAATATCCGGAATATTTTCAAGATGATCACGAATATATGTAAGCACAAGCGTATACTGCCTCTCACTCAATGGTCGCGAACCTGACAATAAACCCTTCACAATCACTCGTACCGTTTCTTCTGCTTCTTCTTCCGTTTGTATCACAAATTCCTGTACTTCTGTATCCTCCTGAAAAGCCGCACGTTCAAAATCTTTCTCAAATACCGAATGTCCCGGCTCATCAAAATTTCCAAGCCCATATGTATTAAAATAATGTATAAGCTGATCAAACAATAATTCCTCCGCAGAAAGATTTCGGACACTCTGTGGAAATTCTCTATAAAATGGTTCCGGAACATTTTCTCCGAATCTTTTTGAGAGTTCTTTTACCATTCCGCAATGCACAAGCTCCCTGCCCTTTGTAATTTTTACGCCAAAGAAATGTGCCATTGCAAACAATGTTTCAAAAACATGCTTTTCTTCTGTCATTCCTTCACTGACAAGAATATGCTTTTCAAACAAATAGTCCTTGTATATCTCTTTCATGTCCGCACCTCTTTCTACTATGCTTTAAATAATGCCGACTGATCTTGCCACTCAGATACACCTAATCTGAAGTAAGTAACAATAGCTGTCGGCATCCTTTTGGCGATATTATCGGATTAAATCTGTGCTCTACCAACTGAGCTACGGAACTTTTCAAGTCCCGGTGGGGTTCGAACCCACGACAACAAACTCCCAAAGAAGTAAATCCGATTAGCTGCCATATTGTTAATCATTGCTAATTTTAATATATGGAGAAGGCAAATCCGCCCATGCAACCACATTTTTGTGTCGTCTTCCAAAACCATATTCTTCCGGATATTTTTCCATTCCATAATCATTCAATTCCCAATATTCTGCAAGATCAATCTCATACTCTCCATTTTCATACTGTAACGTTACCAAAACCAGTCTTGCATCATCTGGATATCCTTCGCTGACAGGAACCCATTGTATTTCCCTTGTATTGCCAACATCTTTTTTGTATTTACATTTTCCACATTTCATTCTGTTTTTCGTCTCTCTTGTCATGATTTGACATTTTTGTACATCACTGCCTTAAGTTTCCACTTCTACTCCTTCCAAAATTTCTTCTAAAGTCCTCGGTGTATAATTCATATATGGAAGCATACATCCCACATTACATGCCCGTAACTTTTTGCCATACACGTGTCTGCAATCATTCTCCTGCATCTGCTTCAGACATCTTTGATAAAACCGGTCTTCTGCACTTTCATGTGTATGTCCATACAGCAAAATTTTTCCACGTCCCATGTTTTTCCAAGAAAAAATCGGATAATGAGATAATACCAATCCATATTTTTCTTTTCCAACTGAATCATAAATTTCTTTATAATCACAAATTTCTGTAAATAGCTGTTGATACCTGTAATCAGACACATCATCATGGTTGCCTCTAATCAGCACCTTTCTTCCTTTTAGACGCGCCACAAAAGCAATCAGATCTTCGTTTTTTCCTCGCAAACTCATATCACCTAATAGATATACAAAATCACCATTCGTCACCCGATCATTCCAATTTTTCAGGACCACTTCATGCATTTCCTGTACAGATTCAAATGGACGATGCTCAAATTTAATTGCATTTTCATGAAACAAATGAAAATCACTGATATAATATTTCATCTAATTCAACCTTCTTTCATTCTTGAAACAATTCCATTTTCCCCCTAAATTTTTGTAACTCTCCGGATAGTTTCTCTTTTTCTATTTCACAGAACGTTCTAACTCTCATCTCTGTTACACTTTGGGCCTGAATACGGTCAAAACCAAATGTTTCCATTACTTTCGCTCTCGCATCATAATAATCCTCTGCTCCCTCAATAACTTCTATGATCTGTTCAGAATGATTTTGTGCCCACTGGAGTGCTTCAATAATATGTATACGCTCCCCAAGATCTTCCTTTCTGGAAACCAACTCATCTGCAAAAGCTGCAATATTATTTCTATTCCAGTCAAATGTATTTTTCGAATGCTTCTTCCCCTGTTTTTCTGTATATTCAAGCATCTCTTGAAATGCCTGGATAAGAATTTCATGTAATCCGCTTCTTTCACCATTTATTTTGCATGCCTCAATATCTGATAAACATTCCCACCTTCTTTTGCATTCGATGTAATCATTTGCCTTTTGATACAAGCTTTTAAACAATCTTCTTCCTTCCGTATCTTCTTTTGCAGATTCATAGAAATCATTATATATCTTTTTGATTTCATCAACCTCTTCACGATTTCTTTCTATAATCTCTTTTATCATCTCGACCACCTTTTTACACTTTGCTTTTCTTCTTTTTTATCCCTACTCATCCCATTCCGGCAAAATTGTGAATCTACCATTTTGATAGCCTTCCAACAGTTTTACTCTCATATCGCTGTACCAGGCTCTCAACGTTGATTGGAGATAATATATTTCTTCTTTTCTATTTTTATCGTTTTCTAAAATATTGCCAGTTTGTACATCCATGTAAAAAATGATTTTTCCTTCATTTTCTCCGTAATACTCCATTGTTAAATAGTTATCTGTGTCCTTTGCAAATACCATAATACTGTCATAAATAATAGATATGAGACGATATTCCGGATTCCACCATAATTCTTTTATATCCATCTCAGTTTTCTCTATCGGTAACCATGCCAACACACTATCAATTTGTACCCATAATTATTTCTCCATTATTTTTAATATATCTCAAATCAAATTCAACAAATTATCTCAAAAACAAATTTTATATTTCTTCAATCTCAGCATAAAACTTTTCAAAGTCATCTAGCATCCTATCGATTTTGGCGCGCTCATACCACCCCTGTGATTTCCAGAACAGTAAAATCTCTGTGAATTCATCTTCTTTTTTATCAATAAATCCTCCACATCGCTGACCATTGTTATATACCTTATCATTTTCTCTTGCTGTCATGCAGGCCGTATCACGCCCCAATCTTGAGCAGTCTTTGCAATACAGCTCTTTTTTCCTTGGTAAAAAATGGCAGTTGTCTTTACAATTAATAGGAAAATACGAAGGTACTCTTGAGCATAATGCAGCCCCTGTTTCTTCTGTGTTACCAATATTGTTTTTAAACTTACATTTTCCACATTTCATACGTTTTTTACCCCTATGTTTTTTCAGCTCTTTTGACGCTATTCATGTTATGTACACATTGATTTCTTTTCATAGATCATCTTAATAACGGGACATATATTAATTTCCTTATCTTCATCCAAAAATCCTTGCATTACTAAAATCGGTCCATCTTCTGGATTATCTCCGTGAAATCCAATCTTTTTCAACAATTCTACTGCTGGTGTATTCTCTGCAAGTGTCGTTGCATACAATCTATCTACCGTGATCTGGTTATGATCTACCGATAGTCCTTCTCCAAATATTTGTTTTATTACTGCTTTACAAGCTTCTTCACAATATCCTTTTCTCCTATAATTTTTAGCTATATAGAATTCTATTTCATAATCTCCATTCAGCTCACGAGGAAAGCCTACATAACCAATAAATTTCTCCATAGAATCTTTTTGGAAAATGGAATAGATACATTCTTCCTGCCAGTTCTTTCAAAATACGTTGCAAATTTAGATAGGTTTTTCTCCGAAAATTTTACTCCGCAATATCCTTGAAAATCACCATCTTCTCGTAACATTTTCAAAAATGGCTTGGAATCACGCATATTGACTCCTGGCAATAAGTTTAATCTTTTTGTTTCAATTTTTCTTCCTGTATTCATAAATAATCCCCGCTTATCCTAAATTCACACATTTATCTTTGCATATATCTTCTACAAAGAATACCGGTAATCTGTCATGATATGTTTCATATAATACATCTTCTGAAATCTGTCTATAGCGTTTCCCCACTGGTGTGTCTACTTTTTGCATATAATCTATTACAATAGAATTTTTCATTTTATCATTGATCTTCCCACAGATAGTACAATAGCTGTTAAGTGATGTATGAATTTTGTGTTCATCCCAATTCCATTTATATCTAATTAGACATTCTTCATATTGATGCTTGTGTTTTGACTTCTTATTAGCTTTAGATATATCATTTTCTTTCCGTTTGAGATATTTGGGTATTTCTAAATCCGAACTAAATTTTCGCTCCAATTCTTTTCACCTTCCTCTTCCACCAATCCAACTAAAATAAAAAACAGAAACGTCTTTTAAAATTGAACTCTCAAATATACCCTCGATCACCCGAGGACCCCAAAAATACCTTTGCAGCTACAAATGTCAGCACAGAATATCTTGTCGAGGTATCCCTCTTGTCTTATCCGTCGATAAGGCTTATACTCTGTGGACCCTGCATATAGATTTCTCTACTGCAGGCAGAATCCTTACTGATGTAGACCTGTCTAGCTTTCACCAGCCACAAGCCTGGTCGCGTTGCGATATCTTGCCTTTAGCTACTCACTTGTGATTTGATTCCATATATGCTTTTCACACATATCCGAGCGTTCATGCAGCAGCGCCCATGCGGCTTGATGTGTTATCGGTTTCGGCTGTGTAAAATCATCACCTTTCGGGTGAGGCAGCAACCGTTCTTCCTCTGCATCGAGGCTGCCTATCGAAACATCAACAAATCGTTTACAAATGTATTACTACACTCAACCATCCGTTAAGATGATTTTCAGTCTGCAACGATATTTTCAAAGTGCCATGACCGAATAAAAAACTCTTGGTGTCAACTAACACCATCCTTGCGTCTCCGCTCAGGTGAACTCTAACAGGTTCTCCTCTTGAAATAACCTCTGTATTTGCTCATTCATTTCTCTTACGACTATGCGCCCAATCTCTACTGGCGATAGAGTTGTGATGGGCGTGGCATATTTGAAAGTTCAATCATTTTTTTGTTATCTCTCCAACATAATTGCTCCCTTCATAATTTTATAAACAGCATCAGCTTTTTATCTGTGACTGATTATATCGTTTTGAACATTCTATAAATCAGCACATCTAATGCTTTTCAGGTTTATTTTATGCTCCTACCAGAATCCATTATTGGATTTTTCTACACTTTCCACAAAATTCATCTGGTACACAGGTTTTATCGTCAATATAAATATCACAGAAAATCTTACGTGAATTATTTCCATAATAATCAATCACTTCAGGCACATTATCATTCACTGCATCAAATTCAAGTTTTGCTACTTCTCTACACCATGAAAGTACCTTATCCAAAATCACTCCCGATCGACATGTCCAAAGAATAAGTTTATCCCCCGCCTTTTTATGTATTTTCAAATAATCAATGAGAGGCTGATTAGGTTCTCCTGTATCTGGCCAAGTAGAAAAACACAATGTTCCATCAAAATCTACCGCAATAATCTGTTTTCTATCCATATCTTCAAGCATCTCCCCCAATGTATTTTTTAATCCCACCACAATGTAAAGCTCTGTTTTTCCATTAAATGGTCTAACCATTCGCCAGCACTACAGTCAATAATCTCTGCGCTCAGGTTTTTTATCTCCCGCATCAAAATCTGCGCTTCATTTTCTGATAGTTTTCTGCATTCAAATGATAACGTATCATGTGAAATTCTTATCAGCTCTGCGTCATACTTTTCATACCACTTTTTAGCCACTATCTGCATAACATCCGCATCTGGAGTAGAATTCCACCCGCCCCAATACCATTCAAACAGTCCTATGATTTCATACGAATGTTCGACATCAAAATTTGCGTTTAAAACTTCTACATTCGTTTTACTTGATACTATATCCTTATACATGTAGTCTGCTAAATTCTTCTTTAAATGTTCAAATTTAAACATCCACATATCCGTATTATCTATAACACATTCAATACTTTTCAAAACAAAATACCTCCCATTCTTTGTTTTCTAACAGTCCATAACACAGTAACTGCAAATTACCGGGGAATTTTAAGCGTATACATATCGTATCAAGCTCAGTTAAGATCTGGAACCAATTCCCACTCTCTCTGAGAATACCAACTTCCAGCACATTCATATAGCAACTTGTTCATTAGTACTCATAATTGTGCTCCCATTTTTCTATTTTAAATTTCTTTTTTATCTGCTCTACTTCAATTTGGGCTGCGACCACCAAATCAATTGCTTTTTTATACATATCCTTATACAGAATATTATCATCTTCTTTTATTGCACCATCCTGTATTTCTTCTTCTAGGTCAGTTTCTGATAATGTTGTTGTAAGACCTGTCAATGATAATGTATATAATAGTTTTCCACTTATTTTTTGCATTTCCTGTCTGGTCAAAGTACACATATATGAATTCAGCCCATTCTTATCAATCGTCCTGATCTGATCTGTCAATACATATGTGGAATGATTTTTCACCATCACCTTTACTGCTCCAGGTCTTGCCGTATTCGTTAGCATACCTACAATTACGCAATCATTATTTTCTATTTCCTTGCTATTGCTCAATATCACTACCGGTCTTCCTATTGCTAATTCCCGTCCCACTGAATCATCAGTTTTTAAGTAATATACAGCTCCTCTTTTCAAAACTACTTCATTCATCGTTTATTACCTGTCTTTCCAAAATTTTATATTCAAATTCTATTATAAGTTTTTTCTGATTATCCGATATCGGACTATTCATTTATATCCGCACTAATCGACACAATTCTTTTTTTCTTGTTCATCTACATATTTTTTTATAAATTCCTTTAAAACAGTTGCAGGATTTTTCTTTTCTCCCTTGCAAAATGTCTTGAATCGAAAATACAAATCTTCCCTTATTGTAAAAGTTATCTGTATATTTTTATTCTTAATATGTTTCACATCCTACCTCTTTCCCCGATAATATCTGACCTCACCATGTTTATAGCTTCTTCTGCGGTTATCCTGCCTTCAAGCAAAAGAAACACTGGAGTACTTAAATCATCTAGCAAGCCCGGGAGCGCTACTGTAATAAAATCTTCCATCTCCAACATGTCCAGTTCAAAATGCGTATGTGGAATAAGCATTGTTGCTGTAATATCTTGCATTTCGTCTTCGGTAACATAAAATCTTGGCGATATTAAATATTGAGACTGATATAATGCACCTTCCAAACCATCTGAAACGCTTACCCACAATCTGGCATTTATATAATTCAATAGTCTATATAATTCAGGCAGGTACTTCGACTTTTGACATATTTCTGCACCCAATTTTGAATAATAAACTCTTACTTCCATAGAATTCTCATAAAACCAGATACAACCCTCTGTGATATAATCAGGGCATCTGTCACAATTCTTAAAAACCATCGTTATTCTCGGTATACCCTCCGAATGATCCGCTTTAAAATATAGGTTATGTAGGTTTAAATATGAGATGATTTCTGACATATTCTTGATACTTTTTCTTTTCTTGTGTTGTTCTGCAAAGTCTTCATACGAAATACTATCCCTTTTTCTTTCATTCTCCATATCCTGTTCTCCTTCCTTCTACCTTTTATATTGGAATTCTACTATATTGACCAGCTTATAAATCCTCATAAATCGATCCTTTCGGAAATATTATCATTGTAGGCATTTTCTCTAAAAGTAAAGGACTGACTCAGCTTGTGTCTCACGGATTTTGTTCTTAATTCTCTCTTTCTTCAAATCAACTGCTCTACAAAATCCCTTCCTAGTTCTCTTTCCATTCTCTCTATGCATCTGACTCCAGATCCTGTATAACTTATTTTTAAAAATATCAATTCTGGAACTGTACGGAAATCATCCTGCTTATATCGTTCTAACAATTTACATAATTGTCTTTTCGAAGAAATCCAGACAAAATCTGCAACAACATCATCCTCACAGATAGGCTTCAAACAAAAAACGGCACTAATCTCTTCATCATCCAAAGAATTCAAACTTTCCTCTTTCATTGTGATTCCTTTTAATGTGTTATTTTGCAGTTGGTACAATTTTTGCTTGAATTTATCAATCTGCTTGGCTTTGTACGCATCACATTCGTTCACACAATTTATCACATCTGACAGATACTGCTCTTCCCGCAGTACTATATGCTTTGCCAAGGGACTGGTTTTCTGTTCCAATTCCTCTATTCTAAATTCCCACTGACCAATAAATATGTCCAGAAAGTCTTCCGTATTTCCGCGATTTCTATATCTCTTTTCATACTCATCCTTTAAATTTTTCTCCGGATATATAAGCGTATAAGGTATCCGATCTGCTTCCAGAAATTCCAATACTGCATCTATAGTAGGTACTATAATGGGTAATTCCGGACAATAATAAAGCAGGTATTTTATCGTCCAATAATAATACAGTATCCAGTTATTTCTAGAAATCAGCTCTTAATTGGCTTTTATCTGCTCCCCTTTTCTGTCGGATTCTATACTTCCATATACTTCTGAAAGATTCGTGTATTTGAAAGGCATACAAATTAAATCAATTGCTTCCGGATGCTCTTGACAAAAATAGCTCTTTCCCGTTCCTGCATATGCTGCATATACCATGGTTATTTTCCTCCCTCGTATGTATTTTTACTTTCCAAATATCTTATCCAAAAAAATAAACTTTTAAGTCTCTTCCAGTAAGTTGCGAAGTATGTTTTTCATTCAATTTTCAAGATCTCTCTAAAAGCTAACAGTATAGTTCTTTTTGCAACTTTTTCTTTAAAGCCTCAATAATTTTATTTGTTCTATATTTTATAACCTCCTCTGATTTATCAAGGAAGTCTTCTAAAAGTTCAAGATATTCATCTGCTTCATAATATGAAATTTCTGGATCCGTTCCATTAGGATCTGTTACTTTTAATCTTTCTTCTAATGGCGTTTTAAACAGTAACACTGGTTCGCCATTTTCAAAATACGGTTTCAAAAAAAACTGTTCTTCCCATTCTTTAATAGGCAAAAATGCTGGGTTATATTCTGGATTCATCTGAAGTTGCATCTCAAATCCACTTAAGTGAATATCTCCTCTCTCTACTTTCTTTTGGTATTTTGCAATTGATATTAAGAACCAGTCAAAATAATCCCTCATTCCTTCGCATTCTTCTCTGTTGTAATATCCGGCTCTTGCTCCGTTAATGCCGTTTCTCAGAGCTCCTCTATTAGGAATTAGAATAAAATTTCCTATACAATGATAAGATTTTGAGAACTTTCTTATCTTGGTCCATAAACACGGATTTTCCTCTGCATGATAAAACTTTGCACGAAAGGCGAAACTCCTATTCTTTTTTCTATCTTCTTTGCCGAATAAAGAACCGAAAGAATTCATGGTATCACCTCTAAAAGCATGTTCATTGTTCCAATTCCACGCACCCATTTTTTCAAAAGTCAAATCATACAAATCGCCCCAAAGAATAATGTATATAGCTTGTGTGATAAGATACATATCTGGATCAATAATATCGCCAACATATGTTGTTAAATCTGTAAAATCAAAATCTCTTAACTTCTCAATATCTCCATCTAAGATATCTCTCACAAAATTTTTAAAAATTTCTATACTCTTCTTATAATCATTAGTACTTTCGTAATCTCTTTTATTCATATTTTTTATCATTCCTTTCGCTTCGCTCAAGACACAAACAAGTTATAAAAATCTTGTACCTCTATTTTTTGCTTTATAGTTTTTTCAACACCTTCTAACATATTCAATCATCCCATCAATTGGATAAACTTACACTGGATATACTGATGAAAATCCAAATAACTAATCTCTGGTCCATGTTCAAATATAATAGAATATTCTTTAATCGTAAAACTATCAAAACTACACTCAGGGTAATATTCAAGTACTCTATGAAAATCATACTCTTTCCTGTCTGCTGTCGTTTCTATCACCAAGCCGTACTCCTTGGTATGATAGGCTGAAATGAATTTGATTGGTTTTATGTCTGGGGAATTTTCTTCCGGTCTCTTTAATCTCCAGACGAATCTATCATCATGAAGCCCAACAGATAAATTGTTTCTGTCGTCTCGACGATATGCACTCCTTTCCAGACAGATATCCACAACTTCGCCTTCATAGGGATACAAACAACAAAAAGGGACCTCTATTGTTAACCCATTTTCCTTATTTATGGCTATAAAAACCACATCTTTAACCAAAATATCACTTGTCGCATCATATACTTCTGATTTCAATATATATCCACTCTTCTCGCTATTTCTGATAAAATACTGAATCCCCTGTGGATTAAAGCTCCGTTATCTGATGTCAGGAATGCATCTCCAATGGCTCTTTCTACCTTTTATGTTGAGATTTTACAATATTGATCAGCTTTTAAATCCACACAAATCGATTCTTTCAAAAAAATCATCCTAAAAGATATGCTTTTAATTCTCTTTCAGCAAATTGGTCTATTTTTTCATCCAACTCGTGGAGTCTTTCTAAGAACTGATTCATCAGCTTATTAAACGCTGCATCTGTCTTGATGTTCATCACTCCATTTTCATATTCTGCTTCTTCCTCGGTAAAATCTGGATACTCCGCTTCAAACACATATTCCTCAACGACATAGTCCATAAACTGCAATATCGCATTAAATATTGTCTCCGGAAGAACCAGTTGCTTTCTCTCTATCACAGCTCGGATTCTGTAATATTCGTCTTCATTCTCTATAGCCATCTCACTTACAAAACTTTTTAAAACCTCGTAAATCTCCATGATCTGCTCTTTCTGAAATTCACTTACCTTATCCATTCTCTTATCCTCCGTTTTCTCTTCCTCTATGTTTATCTTCTTTTGCAAAGCACCAGGATATCCCAAATAATCCTCCAATTCTTTCAAAAGCTCTGGGGTTCTAGGATCAGGTCCACTGGATTTATCTCTCTGCCAATATTTAACTGTGTCCGGTGATACATGCAGTGCTTCACCTATCCACATATATAACTGTTGTTTAGAAGATATCCTATCTCCATTAAGTTCCTTTTTCTCTACTATGCTTTTCAATATCTCTCTGAATTTCCAATTGTCAAAAACTACCATCTCGTTATCCTCTCTTTCTTGATCCTGATTCTATTATATTCTACTTATAAGCTTTCAGCGGAGGAGAAAACGGAGGGCGAATTCTCCCCCTTTGATATCAACCTCTTGAATTGGATGATTTCTGTCTGCTATGTTATATTTATACATGATTGGATTGTGTATAAACCTTCACAACTTCCTGTTTTCAGAATAAATATCCACCCGCCTAGCGGGTGGTTTTTCAGTTTCGGGCATAGCCCTAATACTACTAGCCACGCACAAGTGCGTCTTTTATTGGCCTGCCAGCCACGCGATTAATTACTTGCCACCCGTAAACGGGTCTCTTGGGTCAAATAGACTCAACTGATCCATTTCTTGATCTCGTTTTAACTGGTTGGCTATATAACTTTTTATTGCTGCTGTATTCTTTCCTACTGTATCCACGTAGTATCCCTTACACCAAAACTCGCGATTTCGGTACACAAATTTCATATTTCCATATTTTTGAAATATCATAAGACTACTTTTCCCTTTTAAATATCCCATAAAACCCGAAATGCTCATTTTGGGAGGGATACTTAATAGTAAGTGAATATGATCTGGGCATATTTCTCTTTCTATTATGTCTACACCTTTCCATTGACATAGTATTTTAATAATATCTCTAATTTCCTCGCGTTTGTCTTGAAAAAACACCTTTCTTCTATATTTTGGTGCAAAAACCACATGATATTTGCAGTTCCACTTCGTATGTGCTAAACTTTTAACGTCAGTATTTTGTTCATTCATTTTACTGTCCTCCTAATGTGTATTATTTACGTAACTGGCAGGTCACGTTTATATTATACACATTAGGAGCAATATAACTGAATACATCGCTAAAGCTTCTATAGAACCACGCGACTATCGCGTGGTTTTCTTAATACAAAAAAAGAGAGCCGCTTGGCTCTCTTTAAGTAAACGCAAAATAGCGAGTACCTTGACATTTTTAGGCGGCTGCTTTGCAGCCACCGATATTTAAGCTTTGCGAATCCCTGCCGGAAGTTTTTCCGACCAGGACAGAAGATCTTCCAGAAAAGAACAATCCTTATCATCCATGTGTTTCAGAATCTCTTCCAAGAGATGCTGCACATAATCAAAAGGTTTCAGATTATTGGCTTTTGCAGTTTCTACAATACTGTAAATGATTGCAGAAGACTTGGCACCATGGATTGAATCGATCATCTGCCAGTTCTTCTTTTTATGTTCTTAAGCACATAAAAAGAATTATGTGTTTAATCAAGTTATGTGCTCATAGAGTTTAATTGAGCTTATTTTTTATAATGCAGATCACTTTCTATGAGCACATAATTTTTTATCATAATGAATTCAAGAAGTTCATGATATCTGCAGATGGCTTGTATTTATAAGAACTGTAACAACTAAATAATGTCTGCGATGGTTGGTGACAGCCTTGTCACCCCATTGCAACTTTGTCCAATTTGGACATGCAACAATGTCCAAAAAGGTGCTTGCAAAAAACAGATCAGCCCATTCACTCAGACGGGGTTGTTGTGCAACTAAACTTGTGTGAGATTTCATGATTCACCTCTTGTGGTAAAGTCTAAAAAGTTGAGTACTAAACTATTTGGACTTTGTAGTAATGAGTCTATTATCTCACATTGGATGATTTTGAACAGGTACTTGCTATTTTGCGTTTACGGTGGATTTTTATTTCGAGCATTTTCATTTTTCGGATCACGAAAAACTCCAATGCTCTCAACAGGCTAAAGCCCATACAAAAAGACCCTAGCATCATTTATGATGCTAAAATCTTGATTGGTCATCTTAACTTAATGACATTGGCCGTTCGGCTCTCTTTAAATATCTATATCAATAATCAATGGTTCATGATCTGATAATCCCTTTCCTTCTTCAAATATTTTATAACTCTTAACTCTATCTTTTAAATCATTTCTAACTAAAATATAATCAATATGAGATAAGTCCTTAAAAGTTGGTTTCGACTTTGCATCTCCGTCTGGTTCACAATATCCTGCATGGCCAAGAAGTTCTTTATATCGTTCTTCTGTTAATTTTTGCTTACACTTACATCCAATAAATACATTAAAATCTCCACAAATTACTATATTTTTATCACTTGATTTAACAAAACTAATTAAATCCGTCCACATAGTATCATCATCATCTTTTGTTTTAAAGCCTGTTGGCATATGGACTCCCATAAAAACAATATCATTTTTTCTAACAGCAACAGTTCTGTTATTTTTAGGATAATAAGATACATTATTATCAAAAGTGTTTTTTAAAGATATTGCCATTGTGCACCGATATGCGAAATTGTCATTCACTTTAATATCATATTCTTCAGGTGGAAAATCTTTATAAATTTCTTTATACAAATAATGTTGATGCCATCGTTCTCCCTTTGCTTTAAATGGAACCTCTTGAAGAAAAACAACACTATTTTCTTTTTCTAAAAATTCTTTCACTATCGCAATAACATTGTTATATACTTCATAATTGCTATCTTCCTCAAAGTATTCCATATCTTTTCCGGAACGACATCCGTTTCTAAACCAATCAATATTCCAAGTCATCAAATTAATATTCATGTTTACCTCTCATACTTTTCCAATGCTTTTTTCAATGTTTCTTTAATCTTATTTCTATAGGATTTCTCGCCTTTTTTCCCTCTGTCAAGAACTTCTACACATCCGCTATATTGCAATACCCAAAAAGTAAAACTATTGAGATTTACTTTGAGTTCTATATCATAATACTTGTTTTCGTCCGCGTCGTATCCTACAACCTTAAAGCGATCTGAGAACCAATCCACAACCTGTGTGAATTGATCTGCATCTATACGTATTCTTACTCTCTCAACCTTACCTGTGAACATATACGGATTTTCCATTCTATATTCAAATAGATCATTTAATTCTAAAAGTCCGACCTCCTCTTTTGTAACAGCTTTCGCTCGATTAATTGTAACGTCTGTCATCAAATCAATTCTGTACAGCTTATATTTCAAGTCTGTACGTCTTTCCGTTTCCAGATCAGCTCCCAACATATAGTAGCGTCCATTAGAAAATATAATATCAAATGGTGAACAAATCCTGTGTACATCCTCTTTATACTTCTCCGGTGTCTCCGGCAGCACCTTTCCATGTCTTCCATATGGTACCAGCCTTACCTTCTGATTTCCATAATCATACACGCACAGATTAAATTTTATCTTTTTCCCCTGCTTAATCGCCTGTCTGATTAACCGAACTTGCTGTAAGACGCGACTTTCTATATAACCAACTTTTTCATCTATATCATCATCTCCAACAAAATACGGCTGATTTCCCATACGATGACGATAATTCGTCAAAACAGAAAATCTCTTGCCAGCCAGAAATGTAATCCTATTTGCAAGATTATCTGCCTCTTTCTTGGTCAAGATTTTGCTATTAAGTACTGAATCCATCAGAAACATCCATTCCGTGTCAGATAATGTTTCCATCATCCAGTATCCAATCGTCCTTCCTTCCTGACCTTTTTTAATAAATATAATTTCTCGCTCAGTCACTCGACATTCTCTTATAATTTCGTCGCATTCTTCTTCCGTTTCATAGACTCTTGCACCCATTCTATCCATAAAACCATCAATTGCCTCGCGCTTTATTTTAGATTTATCTTTTCCCGATTTATCTTTTCCTTTTACATATCCCATCGCTATTACATGTTTGATAATCTCTGCTTTTCCTATTGGATTTTCTCTACTTGCATATCCTCGCAAAATCTCACGTATAATATCATCATTACTACGTTCTCCAAATTCTTTTCCTGGTCGTGGCATACCGTTCCCTCCTGTTTTTCTATCAATCCTTAATAAAATTGTTATTGGTGCTAAAATTTATCGTATGTAAACATCAAGTTTACGATTGTTTCTCCAATCATTCCCAATTTCATCAAGCACGAGTTCGGATCTGTATAGCAATACTGTTCAGCCAAATTTCCAAAATTCGCTAAAACTGGAAATTCTGTTTCTAAGAATTTAAAATTGGAAGCCATTTAATACGTCCCCCTTTCGTTTATCATATGTTTTGATAATAAAATATTATCAGAACATCATTGGTAAAAATTAAAATCCTATATGAGCCCTAATATCATTTAACCACTCGCCTTTATATTTAAAAAATCTCGGACCTGCAATTGAATATTTCTTTCCAGATATAAGTTTTGCAGCAGCCGTCAACGACATTTCTTTCCCTTGATACTCCACTTTTCTGTCCCCAACAACCTTGCACTTAATACTTGGATCATCATAATATTCAATTTCTTCTCCAACAGAAATCTGACATTTTGCAAATGAAAAATTCTCCGCTTTTTCATGGTTCTCTGTATCAATTTCCTGTGCCAACTGTTCCTCCTGTGCTTCTACATCACTTGGAACAACTAATTTCAGATTCTCCTTGCAATCGTGAATTTCTGCCATTGCCTCTAAAATTGCGTATGCTTCTTCCGGCTTCATTGCGTAGAATTCACGCACTCTTTTCTGACCATTAAATTCATCAACAGAACGTAAATCAGGATTCAACTTATCAATAATCGCATGTAACTTCAAATCTGACAATCTTGAATTCACTTCGTATGTCGCATATACTCGGAATGCGAACGGAATACATTCGCTGCGATTCAATTGTTTCAATCGTTTATCTATATCATCTGCATATCCTATTTTCACATAATCCGGAAAAGAAGGATTTGTGAGAATGTATATTACGCCTTTTTTGTCATTCATATCCGCTTTCTCCATTTATAACTTAATTCTTTGTTTGTCTTTTCCCAAAAGTCATTTTGCCTATTATATAGTCTGGAAATTAGCTCGTTTAATATTCAATCCTAAAATAATCCAAATACGCCTTATACTTATCTTGTGCTGTCAGACAGGTATCGGTCAGATAACCTTTTTCGTTGTCCCATTCCTTCAATCCACGATAATAGAACAGCTTCAAATTATCCTCAATAATGAACGGAACAATATTGTATTTCAGACACTCCTTAAACATAATCAATCTGCCCACACGTCCATTACCATCCTGGAACGGATGAATTCGCTCAAACTTCACATGGAAGTCAAGAATATCCGCAAAGGCCTTTTCTTCTTTGGCGTTGTATTCCGTTAGCAATTCCTTCATTTTATCGGCAACTTCTTCCGGAAGTGCGGTATTCATACCACCGACTTCATTCGGAAGTTTCTTATAATCACCAACAGCAAACCAATCTTTTCTAGAATCGCTGGTGCCGTTCTTCAGAATCAAGTGAAGTTCTTTGATAAATTTCTCCGTCAAAGTCGCTTTTGCATGATCAATAATCATGTCAATGCACCGAAAGTGATTTGCCGTTTCGATCACATCATCCACATTCAGCGCTTCTTTTTCTACGCCAATAGTATTGGTTTCAAAGATATATCTGGTTTGATCGTGTGTCAAGCGGCTGCCTTCCATATGGTTAGAGTTATAGGTCAAATCAATCTGTGTCTTATGATAAATCCCACCAGTATATTTACTGGTCTTCTGCTCTTTTAGAATATCCAGCAGCGTAATCGGTTCTTCTTTTTTCTTATTGGTGCGCTCTGGTTTCTCTGCGTTTTCTGGAATGTTCCATGTCTTACCGGTAAGAAACGCACCGTTCACACGCCCCTTTGCACAGTAATTTCTAACACTGCGTTCTGACATATTCCATTTTTTTGCTATATCAGCAACTAAAAGGTATTCCATCTGCCATCCCCCATCCATTATAAATTAAATCCAAAACATACTAATCTACAACTAGTATATCACATTATCGGCAAAAACGCCATTCATTTTACCTATTTATCGCACTATTTTAGCCGATACAACAACTGTTTCCTAGTCAAATAGCTTTATTAAAACAGATGCTATAAATAGCTAATATTCTTTCAAATGATGAATTTATACCTTATATCGTCTAATAAGTTTTACTTTCATTTTCGTACATGATTATGAGGCTTTTTTCGTTCTAATTGTGCGATTATATGTAAAAAGGTGACTGTTCTTAATCAAAATAAAAATGGCGAAGTGCTTATCGTAACACTCCGCCGAAAGTCCCACCGGGTTGCGCATGAAAAATCAGAGGCGTGGTGGGTTCTGTTAATATTATTGTACAGCATTCAATGTTACTGTCAAGATTTCTTTTGTAAAAAACAGCAGTCTCTCTTTGTTCTTGAGGTTGTACTATCATTTACATTCATCAATCCCTAATTTTCAAAACATATCTCTTGTAGTTTCCATATGTCTTACATACCAATCCGATCTTCCAAAGGTATAAATGAGGTGTAAATTCTACACTTCCATCCAAGAAACCCAATAAAATCAAGGCTTTTCACCCCATCCCTTAAACACTGCCGTGGCAGATGAAAAGTACTTTTATCATAGTAATTGTTTGCTCCTTTTTGCCCGGAAATACCCTGTTTTGCAGGATATTCCGGGGTTATGGTTAAATTGTTATTTGGTTGTTAGATAGGCAAATTATAGCATAATTTAGCAAGTTGTGACTACCTGTTAGTAGTAGAAATAGTAGTAAAACGGAAATTCCTACTACTAAGGGTTTTGTCCATCCCTTTGATTATACCAATAACCAACGAATAATAACACTCAAACTTCTTATGGCAATTCTAAATAGTCGGCTAACAAGTTCTCCACAGCCTCAACTTTATGTGGCATTATCTTATCCATGTATATCTTCTTTTTCACTTCATGGCCATTACTTTCCACATCTGCAAAAATGCTTTGATATTCATCTTTACACCAAACATCACCATAATATATCCCGAAATCATCCAATTGTGCTAACAATCCATCGACTATTTCTTTCTTGAATACAATTCTAGATTTCCTAATTGATGTCTTCAACTTTTTTAACAATCCTATACTAGATGAATACGCATCATATTGAAAGCTTTCCATATTATCAATAAATTGCATATAAATATCTCTGGCAATACTCATCTGACTATCTTGTCGGTCCTTTCCCCAAATAAGCTCCTCCAACGACACTTCAAATGTCTTGGCTATTTGTGATATTTTATAAACATCCGGAAGACTTTCTCCACCTTCCCACTTTGCAACCGCCTGCCTTGAAACATCACATTTTTCAGCCAAATCTTCCTGTGTTAAATTCGCTTCTTTTCTTAGTTTACTTAATTGCTCTGAAAATACCATTTTCAATACCTCCTTGATTTATTAATTTAAGTATAATAAATCGTGAAGAAAAATCTACCAACTAGCACTTGCCCTGCAAGCAACTGTTGGTTGCTTTTTCTACTTGTAATATATTATATCGTCTTCTTTATTCTTCTACTTAGAACTGCCCCAGCCGAAGCCGGGGCATTCCATACAACATGCTACTCTCTCATACCAAGTTCTTCAAAGAAATTCACACTCTCTCCATGTCCAAGCAGCAACAGTTTATTATAAAATATCTCCATTGCACGAACAAACTTCTCTGCGTCCCACTTCCAAACCTTACACAGTACAACTACATATTGGCTGTCCTGCTTCCTTCCGGTTTTACCAAAGAACACTCTAAGTTTCTCTTGAATAAAGATACTGTCTGCAAGAAGATCCTCGGTATCAATGTAAGCATAGTAATTATACAATAATGATTTCTTCTCAATCTTTACATAGTTTCTCATCATCTGACCTCCTAAACACTTATAGCGGAATTTTTTATTTTTCTATACACTTCTGTGCCATCCTTTTTACCAAAAGACTTCAAAGAAGTAAGATATAAGATTTTAGGTTTGTCAGTTGAAATAACCATGTCGACTATTTGTGAAATCAATGCTTCATAATCTGTCCCGGCGAACAACACTGTAATCTCGTTTACAATCCTCTTACGTTCCTCATACCTACCATACTCTGTCTGCAGGTCAAGAATCTTCATTCTCTCATTTACAAGGGTCTTTCTTGCACCTTCTCCATTCACATGGCTAATTGCCTTAGCAAGTGTCTTGCAACGAACCAGCTGATTCGGCACGGATAATCTTGGAGTCCAATAATCTAGTACTGACCGATAATCCTTATCTGCACTGACAATTGCAATCTTAGCATCTTTATCTACAGCAAATATCTGATATAACGTTCTACTAAATCCAGGACCGTATAACTGCTTTCGGAATATCTTCCGTACAGTAACTGTTTTTTTTGCAGATTTTCAATCTGTATTCGCAGCGCGACACAATCCTTTTTACCTACCGGAAGTTTGTCCTTTGCTTCCAGTTTCCAGCTGTAGATTGCTTTCTGCTTTCCGTTTTCGTAGTATGTGTAACGATATCTACCATCTTTGCATTGGCTCTCCCCTTCTCTTAAAAGTCGGTTCCTGTGATCTCTTCTTTCTGTTTTCATAGAAATTTCCTCCTAAAAACGGAGAAGCCTCTGCCATAGCATACTGTTAATATACCATGAAAGAGGCTTGGTTTCTATGGAAAATCCATATATTTCAAAACATTTTTGACTTCTCCTTTATTACATCTGTTTTAATTCAGTTGCATATTTCAAGTGCAACTTATTGCCCTCTAACCAATCGTTTAAAATTTCTTTTTTGCAAATCCATCTACTCAAAATAGGTTGTCTTATATAATACTGCTGAATCAATTCTCTTGTTGGATTTACAATTCTTTCATAACGTAACGCAACATCTCCCTTATTATCGTACCATTTGAACGGGTTTTTAGGATCAGATATTAATTCTAATTCATTACGCAATATATTTGTCGGACACAACATCGGATTATTATAATACCATAATGCAGTGCCTACACATTCTCTTAATAAGGAAATTCCGCCTTTCGATATAGATTCATCATATAATTCAAAATAGAATTCTTCATCATATAACATCGAATAGTTAATAAAAGCTGGTAATATATGCTTATCTATAAACATCTCCGTTTTTGTCAAAACTTTACTTACCATGGTATATATTAAACCATCACGCTGATTGAACGGATACCATAAAACAGCTCCAATAACAACTTCGTCTGAATGAATTTCATGCATGCATATATGACCACATATTTTTTCAATCTCTTTATTGTTATGTTCGTTGTTATATTTTTTCAAAGAAGCTTCCACATCCCAACAAGCATTATACGAAATCTGTGGTATAGACGTCATTAAATATGCATCATCCATTTGTAGTAACCATTGTTTTTTTATATGCACGGGTATATAGTCCCATCGCCTTCCGCGCTCTTCTCCATAAAGAATTTGATGGCTTATGTTACGTTTATTAACAGCAAAACATATACTGTCTCCATCCCGATTATAACCTGGAAATTCACATTCAGAATCTTCTTTATATAACGGCATTTTTCGGTATAAATCTTCAACATCTTCAAAATTATTCAATAATTGCAAAAAGAACTTTGTACTACTATCTACTTCTCCTTTATGCAAATACGAAAGAATATTTTGATATCCAGCATCATTTGCAGATTCCGTAGCAAAAGAAAGATTTATCCCTTCTTTTCCTATACTTTTATAATGAAGATTAAGCACAGTATGCAATATATATTTAATCGAAAGCACATTGCTATTTTTATATATTTTTTCTAACATCGGCACAATAATTTCAAATCCTTCTGTTTGTTCTCTCGCCCATCTTACACCACACAGCATGAGTGACTCTTTTGCATGTTCAGACAAGCTATCCCATGTTTTTAAAATAGTTAAAAATAACTCTTTAGATTTTTGACACATATTATATATTGCAGGTAACGCAATTTCCATTCGATGAATATTTCCAAAACTAAGATTTTCAAGAAGAATCGTAAATAGTGCTTCTTGAAGATTATCTGGTATCATATTAAACTCATTAATTGCATTATTTTCACATTGCAACTTGATGTGTCCATTTCCACTAACCCATGCATACTCAGATGCAACTTCTTTACAAAACATATCTTGTAAATCAAATTTGTCATAATTCCTTTTTAAAATAAAGAACATGTTTGATGTCGATGCATAATAATGGTCTTCATTAAGATACAACACAATACTCTCAGCTAATCTCCATGACGCATTCTCCCCTAAGATTGCTAACAACCGTTCCAATACTTCAGTACATCCATAATGCTCCCAAGTATATTGAAACATCTTATTAATTACCGACTCCAAAATAGTGTCTGCTGTTTCGACAGTAAGTAATCCTTCTTCATCCAAACGCGCCAGAGCTCTATTTATCTTCTTCCAGACATGAGAATCACTCTTCTGATATAAGATACATTCTAACAACTCTGATGCCGGAAGCAAATCAATCATTTCAATAGATTCTTCAATTTCTTTTTTCCACCGCCTATCAAATTCAGCAACTACGCCTCTATGCAGGCAGATATCAACGTATGACGGCGTATATCGATAACAATCTTCTTCGAACGAATCATACCCTATTTCTTTTGCCTTTTTGATACACTTAAAATATATGCTTTCTATTCCAATTCTATCATCTTGACGATACCAAGATTGTATTCCACATGAATATAGCCAAACATCCAGCAATTCGCCTGCACTCTTTACTGTTGATATTATATCAAAAATTTGAGTATATAAAGTATGTAATGAATATGTAATATCCGAATCATAATGGTGCCATTTCCAATAATCCGCAACACCACTTTTAATTGCTGCTCTGCTTATTATATTTTCAATTTCACCGGCAACTCTATTTCCCGATGCAATATCTGCAACATTAGACAACGCGTATAATTTTACTCCTTCTGTTTCCCATAACTGCGGTTTCTCTTTTAATAATTTTTCCAGTACAGTTTTGGGACCATCAAGAGCATATTCTTTATGTCCTGTATAACCAACCACATTCCATTTCATCTTATCTCGTATATCCCTGCACAATTCAGGAAAAACATCAACAGCAAAATCATAAAAATGAAAGAACATATCCTTATATTGATCGTGTGTAACCAGTCTGCTTCCATCTTGTCCATACAATTCCGAGAAATATTCCTTTATTATTTCAAAATATCCTGTTTTCTTCAAATACCTAAGATAAATTGTTTTACAATACTGACCTAAATTCGAGTAATTAAACAAAGCTTCTTTAATCATATCTGCATATACTTTTTCGCCCAAAGATATAGATATACATTTCATATTACACAAACAATATGCGATTGTTCTATACGCTTTACTAAAATCGAAAGTACGAAAAATATATGTCTGAAAAAAAGTTTGAATTATTCTCTTTTCACTTTCCTCAAGATTAAAATCATTAATTATGTGTCGTCCAATAACCGCACATACTCTAAGGAGCATTTTCAAATATTCATTTTCTCTTTCATTATAATCCTTTTTCTCTACTTGAATTCTTCTTAGCAAATGCCCACATATGATATTTATATCATTTTTCCAATCTCGTGCAGCTTCTAAAATTGATTCAACAACAATTCTAAAAGTTTCGTCATCTGACAAATATTTAATATTGTAGTCCAATAAAATATTGGTTAAGTCATCGTTATCTTTTTCGTGTAAAACATATAATACATGTGCAAGTTTATTTAAAGAATTATTTCTATTTGATTTTGCCAACACCTGTATCACTTCCTTGTAGTCCTTTACAGAACCCTCTTCCATCATTTGGAATATTTTACTTTCTATACAATCATATGTAATGCTAGCAGTCTGCACAATTTCAATTGCTTGACTATATTTTTTAGCATAAAAATAATAGTCAAAAAACGCATCATTAAATGCTAATAGTTCTTGCTCTCCTTCTCCCTCCTGAACATTTTTAATTAAACACTCATACTTTTCTAAGAATGCAGCCGTTTTTCCCCAAACCTTCATAAAATTAAAGATTCCATTAGTATCCCATACATTTTCTGATATTTCTTCATCTTTTAACAAAATCGTAATTGCTTGTTCCGGAAGTAGGTTACTAAACCATAAATCATATACCGTTGATATACGACTACTGTGTTTATCACCACCATCCTTGATTAAACGATTAATAAATGTCAACACGTCAAGAAATTCGCCTAATGTTCCAAGACTTAATTTTTTGCTTACAATTTCAAAAGGATATATCTGCTGCATTGCTGACACATCGTTAACCTCATAATTCATATCGTAATATTCAAAATATGAATAATGTTGTTTAATTGTGCAAATTGCAAGATATACATCATGAAATTCATCCCAATTTTTATTTCGACAGACATTCTGATATGCTTGTTGTGCATATCTTTCGAGTAATTTTCTTGATATTCCTGTAGCTAAAGCGCCAATAACAAATTCTGCTGTGAAAATCTGAGGAATTATATCCTCTCGTTCCGCACAACATAATAAAGGTACAATATTAACATATCTGTCTAAAACCTCATCAGAGTCATTTACAAAATACATCGCCATCTTGTATGACATATCTTTGAATTTTGCTTTATTACGCTTTATGATTCCCATTAAAAACACACGAAAATCATTATGAAATACATAATATGAATTATCTTTTTCACTTCTTTTTATCACAGGATATAAACTATCAAAAACATAATCCCAATCATTTTTAGATAAATCTATATCTTTAAATGCATCGGCCAATATATCCGTCTTTATTCTTCCATTAAGTAATAGTATAACAGACGCTACTACGATATCCGGAAAATTGACCTGTAATCCTAACTCTTGTATTTTACCTTTCAAATAATTCCATATATGCACATAATATTGCTCAACATCTCCACTCACATGACCTGAATCCAATAAGTTTAATGCATCTTCAATATTAACAATTCTTTTAAGCTCCTCAATTGCAAAAACTACCGATAAGTTATTACCTTGTGTTTTTTCATAAATTGCTCGTGCAAGTCCATCATTCTGCAGTTCTGCTGAAATACCTGTTACATATAAAAGCTGTTTAACGTCCTCAAACACAAGACGTGGCATATTCATATACAAAACATCCGGATTATTTTTAGTTAACCATATAGGATAGTTTTCATACATCTCTTCTGGCTGTCCAACAATTATAAAACAAACACCTTCAGGAATCTCATCTGGCTGAAATAATGAAGACATAAATGTTACTGTTGCTTTTGAACGTGCAGCATGATCAAGACCATCTATACAAAGACAAGCCTTTTTCCCTTCCGATTTGTACAATATCTCAAGAATTCTTAATACTTCTCTTCTAAGTTCCTCAATAGTGCATAATGCATTACTAACAGGAATTTTATATTTTGCCATCTGTCCTTTTAATCTTCTTCTTAATTGATTTAATAATTCTCCCCATAACGTTTCTTGTAAACACAATCCTTCATCTGAATTATAGAATCGTTGTTCTGGAGAAATTGGCTTAAATGTATGATATCTTGCCGCAAAACAATTATAATTATTCTGCAGATAACTTATAACACTTGTTTTTCCACACCCTGGTTCACCTGAAAGAAAAACCACTTTTTTGTCTGTTTTATAAATTTCTTCAATAATCCGATTTACAAATTCTTTTCTACTTTCAAAAAAAGGAGACGGTGCAACTAACTGATGTTGAAGATCATTTGTATATTCCTGTTTTAATGCCAATGCGTTATATACATCTTCTATTGTAATTTTTTCCTTACTTCTTCGGGTTGTTGTCCAAATTCTGAGTTGACTAGTAAGATTTCTAAAAAGGACTCCTGCCAATTCATCAGAACAATGAAAATATTCTTGCATTTTTGAAAGCATCGATTTTTCCATTTCTGCCAAAGTATGCATTTCTGATTTTATCTTTATAGCCTTCAAAAAATCTAAAATCTCACTATCTTCCATTTCAAAAGCATCATAAAACTCAAGATACTGTAACCTTATATCTGTCTCTTCGGTTTTAAATTCAATAGCCTTTAATTCTGCTATACATTCTATCCTATTTTGTATGTCGGTAATAAATTCTCCCAACGGTAATGCAGAATATGTCTGTCCTTTATATTCACGATTGGTCTTATTTATTCCGAGCTTCCTATTGGTATATAGTACCGGAATAAGCATATTTGTTCCCGACTCATTAGCTTTTTTCCATCCTTCGGCAAGTGCTTGAAGAAGATTAGGTTTCATATATTCACCGTCTTTTCTTCTTGTTACCTTGTTTTCTAATAATTTCCCAAAAGTGAGATTATATTTTTGTTCCAATCCAACCTCATGTTTTACTTGATAACAATATTCTTCATGATTCTCATAGCCAACTACAACATCATCAATCGTATCATATAATTCAGCTTGAAATATCACATATTTAATGCCGCTATCTTCATTTAACATTTCAATAATATTTTCTAAACCCACATACCATTCATACCAATATGGATCGCCAATTCCTGGTGTAGACATACAATTCTCCTTTTATAAAATACAATAATTCAAGCAACCTTTACTCTTTTAATTATAACATTAGTCTTCATACTATTCCTCATAGAATTTTACATTTATCACCAAACTTCTGTATAGATGAGCATTTACAATCATTATGGCCCCTATTGTCCAATACCTTTCACCTTCTCTACCTCTATTTTCACTTCTTCATACCCAAAGTGCGTATACACATCCATTGTCGTCGCCACTTCCGAGTGCCCCATCAGGTACTGTAGCGACTTCGGATTCATTCCTGCTCTGGCCATATTGGTACAATAGGTATGTCTGCACACATGCGGCGTAATCCCCGGTATCTGTACCGAATGTGTCCGATTGTATTTCCCTACCATATGATTAAAATACTTCTCCCAATGTCCTGCCACTTTCGGCATTCCATTCTTTGTAGTGGTAAACTAAATTTGTAACACCTTGTTCGGATAGTATATAATATTTATTATCCAAAGGAGGGACCAATCATGGCCACACGTTACAATGAAAATTTTAAAATTGAAGTAGTCAAAGCCTATATGGCAGGTGATCGCTCAATAAGTGAGATAGCAGCTGACTACAATGTTGCAAAAAGCACCCTCACCGGGTGGGTAAAAAAACATGGTGAAGAATGCCAATATAAAACTACCACTAAAACATCACAGGAAGAATTCGAATCTGCAAAGGAAATCAGAAGACTGAACCAGCTTCTTCATGAGAAGGATAAAGAAATTGATTTTTTTAAAAAAGCAGCGGCATTCTTTGCAAAGGAAATCGATTAGTAGTATATCGATTCATTGACAAAAATAAGGAGCAATTTGGCTTAAGATGGTTGTGCAGACATTTTAAGATTAGCCTTAATTGTTACTACAATTATCTGAAAGATACGAAAAGAGATTATTACGAGCAAAGATTTATGGTTTATGAAAGGATAACGTATATCTATTACAACAATAATAGAACCATTGGATATCGGCCTATGAAAATCTTTCTACAAAGATATGGCATATATCTTAGTACAACAACTATCCATAAATATATGAATAAGGATCTTAATCTGTCTGCTATTGTTATGAGAAAAAAGCCAGGTTACAAAAGCTGTAAAAAACATAAAATCTTTGATAATCTCTTAAAGCAAAAGTTCAACGTTGATGAAAAAAATAAGATCTGGTGCACTGATTTTACATATATGCGCCAGCCTAATGGTAAGTTTCGATATAACTGTACCATTATGGATTTATTTGACAGATCTGCTATAGCATCAGTCAATAGCGATTACATAAATACAGAATTTGCAATAGAAACACTCACGGAAGCCCTAAAAAAAGAAAAACCCAACAATGGAATACTTCTGCACAGCGATCAGGGAGTACAATATACATCTTGGGAGTTTGTCAATTTTTGCAAGGATAACGGCGTAATTCAAAGTATGAGCAAGGCTGGCTGTCCTTATGATAATGCGCCAATGGAAAGATTTTATAATACTTTCAAAAATTGTTTTTACTATAGATATACTTTTGAAAGTGTTGAGCAGTTAGATGAAATGACAAAGCAATACATTAACTGGTACAACTATGTGAGACCTCATTCAACGAATAACTATATGACACCAATGGAGTTTCGATATAGAGCATGATTTCCGAACAAAGTGTTACCAAAAAGCTTGACCAGTACAAAAAGTTTTCCTTCACACCTTACTAAGTAGTTAACGCACCTCGTTTTCCGGTGTGTGAAAATTATTTTTTACCCATCTAGTTCCTTAAGGACAGTTAGAAGTGCAAAATTCCAGGTTTTGCGAAATTTTTTTATAATTTCTTCGAAAAACTTTCACCTTCTACTTGGTAGCCACGAAAGGACATAGAAAAGGACGTTTTGAAAAAACTTTTTCATAATTTTTTTAAAAAGCTTTATCGCCTCTACTGGGTAGCCACGAAAAGACATGAAAAAGGACGTTTTGAAAAAACTTTTTTAAATTTTAGGTAAAAAAATAAGAAGCAACCGTTTCGGTCACTCCTTATTCGTAACAATATTTAATATTCCATCAATTCATCAAAAGCAGTTTCGCACATAGCTTCGGTTACAACTCTACTTCTCACTTCTTTTTTCTTAGAAAAACAAAGTGCATAGTATTTTTTTACCCACACGCTTTTTGATTTGATTTTTGCAGATTTTGGATGTTTTGCTGTAAAACCTTTAAATAATTCTCTCCACTTTTTACACATAAGCATAATCGAATCATAAATAGCAAACAGTTCTTCATCATCAAATACACTTGTATCCTTATTCTTTAGATATAGATGTAGGGCCTTCTCAAATTCACGCCAGTCGTCTTCTCGAATCTTTGTTGGATATCTTTTAATCCATTCAAAAATTCTTGGATCTTCTCGATTCCCTACACGGTCTAAAATGTCTTGCCATTGCCTCCATGTTAGTTTTTCCACAACTGCTTTGTCCTGCTGCGATAATATATAACACTGCTGATAAAAACTTCTGGTTACGGCATTTGTTCCTTCGTTTCGCTTTCTCTCCTCTTGAGTAGCAAAATTTTTTATTTCATCCCAAAATCTTCTTCTTTCAGAGAACGATATGTCATACTTTTCTAATAGCTCTCCCATAACTAATCCAAGATGATATTTATACCAAACACCTTGACCATATTCTTCTGCCAAATCAGCCTCTATCGTTGGAATTTCTTCCTGAAGAGTTCTTAATATATCATCAATCGTAGCAATCTCTTTCGTTGAAAGCATCCCATCATAAACAAGATGTCCATCAACTAATCTTACAACATGTCCCATCTTTATTCACCTCATTTAAGACTCTGTGTATAAACACTCTCAATTTTCTCAAGCACTTGGTCTGCTGCTTCTTGTGGTTCTAAATCCATAAAAGTTTTCCCTTGTGCCCCGAACATATCATATTTTCCTTCTGCCAGATATAAAAGTACATATTGCTTAAGCATCTGTTCTCTAAGATACTCATGCTGGAATTCCGGATAATCTTTGACATTGAGATATGCAACATGTCCTACATTTAAATGAATTGTTCTTGTGTTACCCGGAGTAAACCAAGAACGTTTAAAGTTCTCTGGAGCCATAACAAGCTGTATATCAAAGGCATCATTTTTACCATTCTTCTCATCTGTATTTAAGAAAATTTTATAATTGTAAGATGTAATCTTATCACCTTTTTCAAACTGTTCATCATCCTCATTAGCAATAAGTCGAGCTCTCAGTTCCAAAATTCCCTCTGTTAAATGAGATTCATACACACTTTTTGCAAATACAATTTCTTCTATGTAATCTGTACGTATTTCATCAAAAGGCTCAATCTCTCCGATAAACGAAGCCACATCAACAAGCTTAGGACAAGTACTATCACTTGCATTATGGATACTAACATTCAATTTATAACTGAGGTTATGATTTCTCTTATTTTCAATTTTATAGCATACTTTTTTAACAGCCTCATCAAAATTGACTCTTCTGCTCCCTTCCACAGGAAACAGACATTCATGTAGGGAAAGATTAACAACATCGCGTTTATTATCAGGTCTATCGATATCATAGAAATATGCTAATTCTTTTTTCTTTTCCTTGCCACTCCCAATAACCTTAACTGAAAGCACAATTCTATTTTCGGCATATCTTTCTGAATTGTTTTTTGAAATCTTGTGTTCAAATTCCTGCTTAAACACTGTATTTGATTTAACTGTTATTTTATCTGTTGCAATTTGAGAAATCACGATACCTGTTTGAGGATTTAATACATATAAACGATATTCAAATTTCTTATCTACAGCATATGTGCTCTTTATGCGCATAGAAAACTTGATTTTATCTCCTGTAATTACTCGTTCAGTTCCCGCAACTGGATAAGTAATATCTTGCCATCTTACGTCAAAATCAGCTTTCTGCGGTCCCTTACCCAAATCCTCAAAGCCTAGCTTATCAAACAAATCCTGAATGTCTTCTGCAATAAGCTTCAATTCATCTTTAAGTTTCTTATCTTCATTTTCTTTGTTCTTAATAAATCCCCATTCTATGAGGCTTGCTTTTGTCTTTTCATTGACATAATTTTTCAAATTTTGATAAGCACTTTTACCTTTTTTCCCTTTGCTAACTCCAAAGTGAATCTTATCTTCAATATCTGCAAGTTCATATTCCCACTCTTCGTCAACTTCAATATATCCCCAATATTTCCCATGAAGCTTGTCTGGAATTTCTTTCATATCAATTTTGCCAATTTTCATTCCTTTACGATAATATGAAATACCACTCCACAAGTTATTTCCTTGTTCAAATACATACAACCCAAAATGTTTAACTTTATAATAACTCGCATAGGTTTCAGGAGACTGAAGCTCATATTTACGTGGAGTCTCTTTTATTCCTGCTGGAACTTCCACTGCAACTCCATTTACACTAATTCTTGAAGTACTATCAAAACGTTGAATAATAATCCACCAAGATTCCTGTATATAAGGAATAATATCTCCATTATTAATAGAATCAACAAGTTCTGGTTTTGGATCCACAATAATAACACGTGTCCCTGTAGTCTTCTTTTCACTTAAACCAGTGTTATCATAAATATATTTTTTAGCAGTTTCACCTTCATAAGCTTGTAGTTCTACTTGCCCACATTTATTAACATTTGCAACATATATTCCATCTTCTCTTAACGAATCAAAGTAGTAAGTATATGTTTCTGACGCAACAGAATACACACTCTTTCCGGCACCAAATAAACCACCGCCTGTTTTATTCCCTCCAGAGTTAAACATTGATGTAAAACGTGAAAGTCGTTCTTCTGGCGGCAAAACTTTATCTGCTGCCATCATTTCATTAATTTTATCAACAGGTGTGTTTTTACCAGTTAATCCTACTGTACCTGAATCTTCAACTACAACAAATTTACCATGTTCGTTTTCAATATACGAAATATCACATACCCAATTTTTCCACTTATGAGTTTTACGAGCGCCTACTGAGTTCTGAATAGCATCTTTTTGGAATCCATCCGGGAATGTGACACCCGAATCTTCGTAAGCGCCTATAATCCAATCAACATTCTTCTTATAATTCTGAGGTATTGCTGTTAATTTTCCCATATGTATCCCTCCATTAATCTAAAGTAAATCTTGAACTCTTTTTGCTTTCAACCTTATTAAACTTCTTCTTAGCTTCTCTTAATTCATTTTCAATAGCACCAAATATTTTATCAATATCCTGCTGTGTATAATCATATGCGCTTGTATTTGAACAGTTTCCCAACAACTGTAACATATCAATTATCTTATTCGTACGAGCTTCTGCAAGTCTAACAAATTTATCTCTTTTAGTTTCTTGTAATTTTCCCATATATGGTGCCTCCTCTAGAATATTTTTCTATCTGTTTTTATTATATTTTCAACAATAGTATTTTGTCAATAGTATTTTTCATATATTATAAATATTTTTCATATATTATTTTTAATCACTGTTTTATTCTAGTTTCACTTAAATATCTATGTCTCCTATACAACTCATCATTAAGCTGCGCTATTCAAACAATATTTTTTATATATAAAAAATATCTCCGGAATATTTCTAAAATATTTCGAAGATATTTTGAATTTAAACATATTTTAAAACGTGTTCTGCAATACCTTTTGCAAGCAATGGTGGTACAGCATTTCCAACCTGTTGAAATTGAGAATCTTTTGTGCCTAAAAATTCAAAGTCATCCGGGAAGGATTGCAATCTTGCAGCCTCTCTTACTGTAACAGCTCTATCCAATGTCGGGTGAATCCACATCGATTTTCTTACATTTACTACCGTTCCTGAAGGCGCATCTGGATCTAATCTTAAATAAATTGTATTCTGTGTTCTTTCTGGTTTTGAATACGTTGATTTCATTTCTTTTGAAAGACTATGGAAGTTTTTTCCCGGCTGAATCTGTTTAAATCTTTCCAATGCCGTTTTCGTAGTTTTTGTTGTAATATGATTTTTTACCGAAGAACTTCCTTCACGCATTTTCTTAGCAAAGTCACTTAACACTTCTTCACCTAAATAAGCAACTTCCTCATATTCCTTATTATAGCCAACCTCATAATCCTCCAGATCCATTATAGCATCTCCAACTGTTGGAACCACTAAATTTTTAGGCGCTTTTGGCAACTCCATCTCTACTTCATTATATAAGTCTTTTCTTATTCCAATTACTATATGACGTCTACGTTCTTGAGGAACACCAAACCATTCTGCATTCACAGTATCACCTTTTTGAAGGTATTCCCCGCCTAAAATAGCATTTACATAATCATTGACCGAGTATGAGCTAACTTTATAAATTAAATAACCCTCATCATCCACTAGGTATTGACCTATTAATCCATTAGAAGTGATTTCTTCCATTGTTTCAATCATCTTTTGTAATGACACAATATACTGAATTGTTTCTTCTTGTTTTGATACTTGGAGCATTAATTCAGTTAACTTGTTTCTATAATCGCTTTCTTCTTTATTGTTCGGTAGTGTTATACTTGATAGCACATTCTTTATTTTTTCTAAATGTTCTACAATCGTTTCATCATATAAACCAGCATTCAATGCATCATCAATTTGTTTAACGATTTCTACAGAATGCTTTTCTAAATATATCGGAAATCTTTTTTTATTCCCTATATTCTTGCCTAACACACTAAGCAACTGTAATAAATCCTTTGGAATTGTAAATCTTGAAAAATCAACAGTTTCAATTGCTTTAAAATCAATATTATCGTATTGGCGATTTGTGATATATAAAACGTCTTCCCTTTTCGGAATTTCAAATCCCGCATTTATTAGTGCTTCAATTTCTTCGTTATCTTTTGTCGATTCATAAAACCTATGTGTATCAGAACGTAACATACTTACATTTTCCATTACAAATGCCTTGGGCTTTATTTCTTTAATCGCTCTAAAGTATTCTTTAACAAGACCATTATTCATACTAATTAAATGGTTCTTCTGTCTATTAGCATTCGAAAATCCTTGACATGGAGGTCCTCCGATAACAACGTCAATACCACCCACATCTTCATTAAGTTGCGAAAAATCATATCCTACCACATTATCAATAAAAGTAAACTTATCATTATCTTTAACTAAATTTTTCTTATATGTTGCCTTTGCATTTTCATTTATTTCAGCGGCTGCTACCAACTCAAATTGTCCTGTCATTTTAAATCCAAGACTTAAACCACCTGCTCCAGCAAATAAATCGATTGTCTTAAACATTTTCATCTGCCTCGCTTTCTTCGTTTGTTATACAATTTTGACTATGCATCCATTCATCAACTTCACTAATTTTAAATTTCCATTTTCTATCAAACTTATATGCAGGCATGTTTTGAGTCTTAACCATTTTTTTAACAGTATCTCTACTTGCACCTAAATGATTACAAATTTCTTCCATTGAAACCCAACGTTCACTCTTTTCCATGAAACATTTCTCCTTTCAAACCATATTATTATTTTATCATAACCTCCTCCTTTTCTCAATACGAATGTTATTGTTTTACAATGTTTAGTAACTATTTACTACTATTTATTACTATTTATTACTAACATCAAAAAAACACCCCATTATCATAGCAACATGTACTAATGACAAAACAAGGTGTTTTTAAGTTTTTACTATACTATAATGTAAAAATGAACTTTTTCTTTATAACTTTGTTACCATTTTCTGCAGCATGACAATCAGCTGCACTCCATCATAAAATCCGCTTTTGTAGTAAAAGTCGGCATCTGCACTTTCTCTATACACCATCTCATCCGTGTACTTGAAAAGTAGCTTTTTCCCTTCTTCCGTGCATTCCTTTTCTACCTGTTGATATAATTCTTCGATAGCCTCGTCTCTTTCTTTTGTACGTTTCGCTTCTTTATGCGTCCTGGTTTGCAGCAATCTTTTATATGCTATTTCCATTCGCATATGACATACTTCGTTTAGAAAGTCTTGTTCTAATTCGTCCACTCCCAAATCCCCCTTATTCAACATCTTTTTCTTCATCGGCAAGTTCTCCCACCGGGATATTGTTGTCGCAGCACCAATCAAGGTATCCTTCGAAGCGATGCCTTATAATCAGTACCTTGTTGCCAGATGAAACAGCAAATTTCTTTTCTCCGTTTTCTGCAATTCGCCTCAAAGCCTTTGTACCGATGTTGTAGTATTCGGATGCCTCCTTAACTGTAAGCATATATTTTTCGTTTAATTCCATCAGACCCACCTCCCTTCTGGTGTGTCTATATATCCTCTAAATCCCTGAAAAGTCAAGAAAAAAACAGCTGGAACCGTAATTCCAACTGCCGAAACATTCCTATAATTTTTTGATGAATTTTAGTAGTCTAATCCGTAGTACCCCACTGTATGAACCGCTAAAGTTTCGCCTGTTTTCGCCCATAGCGGCGCGCTTTCTCACGTTACTTCATCACAGTGCCGTGGCAGATGAATAATATTTTTATCATTATATTTTTCCTCCTGAAATGCCTCGTTTTGCCCTATTTTACGCACTTTTTCGGCATTTTTATTATTCTACACTATTATAAATAATGTAACCAAAATTGCAAAATGAGGCAAAATGATGCCTTGTGTAGTAGTCTTAAGTAGTCAAGTAGTAGTCAGTTAAGGGGATTCAGACTACTCCATATTTTAAACATTTTAACGATTGAAGAATAAGGGGGTTCAACTTTCAATGCTGCAATTCCTATCTCTTCGACAACTTGGAATTTAGCGAATTAAGTATTCCATCAATTGGGCAAGAAAGGGCGGTTCCTCCATAACGACATTAGAGAGGAGAATGATTGCCACTTTATCCTTAAAATTCAACCTTTGCCAATGTCTCAATCCTGGCAATCCTCCATCATGTCCAAACCAACCATTATCGAACTGCCATAAACCACATCCATAAGGATTTGGGTTAAAATTCAGACATTCCTTCCAACTGTTAACAGACAATATATCGGCATTTAGTATAGCCTTGCACCAAAGTCCTAAATCTGTTAGCGAAGAAACAACGCTGCTATCACCACTATCCATGGAAGGTCTGCCACAGGAAAAAATTATATCATCATGTTTGACATATCCACAAGCATCTGCGTCACGCCCATTCATGTGTGTATTTCAACCCAAAGAGCATAAATATATCACTCATTACATCTGAAAAAGACTTGTTGGATACTATTTCCAAAATGTAACCAAGTAAAAAATAATTGGTATTGCTGTATCTGCCATCTGAGCCTGGCTTAAAATACAACGGTAATTCACCAATTAGGTCAAAGCATTCTGAAAGACTAACAGGGCGACATTCAGAAACAATGCATTTATTAAACTCGATAACATCAGTTGGTGCTATTCCGTGCTCTGATTCATATTTTTGGATTGCGTCAGGGATAATTCTATCACTGATATAATCGGGAATACCACTTGAATGATGTAACAGATGACAAATTGTAATATTCTTTCCTTGGGGATATTGAGGAAAGTACTGGTCGATTGTATTATCTAAAGAAAGTTTTCCCAGTTCTATCTGAAGGAAAATGGCTGCTGCGACAAATTGCTTAGACAGCGAAGCTAATGTAATTGTAGTATGTGATGTGAAGGGAGTGTTTGTGCTATGGTCAGCATTACCTTGACAATATTCAAAAACAACTTGACCGTCTTTAAGAACAAGCACTCCACCTTGAAAATCTCTTGGGATAATATTTTCAAATGATTTCATAAAGATTTCTCCATCAAATTCAAGTTTGTCATTTTCATTAGTTTATCATACGCAACTCTCAATTTCAATGGAAGATGTGTATAGGTATTCATCGTAACACCAATTTCCGAATGCCCCATCAAATACTGCAACGTCTTTGGATTCATCCCCGCTTTTGCCTGGTTGCTGCAGTAGGTATGCCTACATACATGAGGTGAAATCTTCGGCATAGTCTGTATCCCAAACCACACCATCCTCATCTTTTTTTTCATATCTAACAGCTATTGTATTACCATTTCGGTATTCTTCAATCGCAAGTGATAATCTTCCATCTTCAATTTTGATGTTTCTCTCGCCATTCCATGCAATACCAGAAATCACATTATCTGCGTGAGGACTACCTTGGTTCCATTTTATAACCAATTCTATAAATTTCTCTTTTGTCAATGAATCATTGATGGCTAACATTGTCGAAAATAATAACATTATGAGCACTCCTTTGTTCTTCTAATCATAATCATATGGAAATAATTCTCTTATTTAATCATCACATCCTACATTAACTCCCATTTTAACACATAATGCTGCTTTTCGCTATAAATCGCTACATAGCACTTCCAATTAGGTTTATTCCAAATAAGTTCCGCACTCCTCCTCACATCAAAAAAAACGTCCTACACTTACAGGACGTTCTCTCTCAAATTATTCACTTAATTCTCTTCTGTAGTAGTCTCCCCGTAGAACCCTTTTAACGATTCCCCTAGGGGGGTTCACTTCTATATATATCCTCTTAACGATAACTGTTACACATTCCACTTTAATTCGCCCAAGAAGTAGTCTTTTGGTAGTTCCGTGGCACTATGACTGCCGTACTATGCCGTACTATACCCCGCTCTGCGCAACTTTGCTTCGCCGCTTTCGGTAGTCCCTCCCTCCTGCCGTGGCAAATGAATAATACTTTTATCTTGCTCATTTTATCTCCTTATATCTTCTCAAAGCCTTGTAAATACTGGCTTTCCAGCCTTTATACACATTTTTCTTAAACGGATTTTTTTCATAAATTCTTGTATTTTCTCATGTTTTTTCGGGCATTTTGGTTATAAATGGGTTATTTTTCTTGTCATGAAAGCCTTACGAAATAAGGCTTTCATGAGTTATTTGTGCATGTTTTTGGGTTACAAACCGGTTTTTATCCAGTTCTTTCTTTGCTTCTTTCAACCTGGCAAGTTCTTTCTTCGCATCGTCATAGCCGGTATGCGTATAAATATTAAGCGTCACAGATACATCTGAGTGTCCCATCAGATATTGCAGAGTTTTTGGATTCATTCCGGAATTTGCCATATTTGTACAATATGAATGCCTGCAGATATGAGGTGTAATATTTGGCATCTGTACTCGGTAAATGTCATTGTATGCTCTTCAAAGGAATCCCAAAGATCAGACCGAGGTCAATACATCCAGCCGGCGAGTTGCAAGACAAGTACTTATTTATCTGGAAAGTGCAGATAAAAATGCAAAAACGCGCTATACATTCGGCAATGGTGCGATTCCTACCGGGAACAGCAGACCAAGCAACTATTTTAAGAACAAACCGACTTCAAAAGATATCCTTATTCAGATTTTCCATACGAAAAAAGGAAACGTCGTTGCAATCAATTTTGGAAAAAATGGATACATGGTAACCATGATTGCAGGAAAAGAACCAACCATTGTTAAAGATGGAAATTGTCTTCCATCCTCTGAAAAATAAGCGGATAAAAGAAAAGCGACACTGCAAAACCACATGCTAAGGGAGATCTGCAGTATCGTCTTTTTTTATTCTTCTACCTTCCACTCTCTGGTATCAAAGATGTGAAGATGCAGTGCTTCTGAAATATATCCCAACAATTCGCAGCCTGCGATACAGTTTCCTTTTTTATCAAGAGACGGTCCGTAGATCCCGATTCCCATTTTCTTTTTTGATACGCTAAGCAGGCCGCCGCCGACTCCGCTCTTAGTCGGAATTCCTGTTCTTAACGCAAATTCACCTGATCCGTCATACATCCCGCAGGTGAGCATAATGGTCTGTACCATCCGTACAGTCTGAGATGAGATCAGACGTTTTCCGGTAGATAATTGCACTCCGTCATTTGCAAGCAAAAGACCGAACATTGCCAGATCTCTTGCATTTACCGACATGGAACACATCTTTGTATAAAAGGTAACACTATCTTCTACATCGGCATCAATGATCTCCTTACTTTTTAAAAGATAGGCAATCGCCTTATTTCTTGCGCAAGTCGCCATCTCAGACTGAAATACAGCTTCGTCTACTGCAATCTCCGGATCTTCACATACGTCCTGCATATACTTCTGCATATCTTCGATGGAATAGTGGTTTACAAGCAGGCTCGCAACCGTGATTGCTCCAGAATTGATCATCGGATTAAAGGGCCGGTTACTTCGGTTATCCAGTTCTACCAGTGAGTTAAAAGCCTCCCCTGACGGCTCCACACCAACATGATCAAACACAAACTCTGCTCCAAATGTTTCCAGTGCCAGACACAGTGCCATTACTTTGGAAATGGACTGTATCGTAAATCGGTCTTCTGTATTTCCGGTCTCAAATTGATTGCCGTCTATTGTGTAAAGGCAGATTCCCAGTTTATTCTTATCTGCCTTGGCAAGCTCCGGAATATACGATGCAACACTTCCATACCGGATTACACCTTTTCCGATACGGATGGCATTTTCCAGTATTCTCATAACCTCTTCTGATTTCATCATATTCTCCTTTTTCGCTCAGTCATAATCCCCTTACAACTGCTATTTCCTAAGTACTAAGATACATCATTTTCCGGCTTCAATCAACCACCATTTTTTGCTGAAACCCGACGGAATAAGATAGACAAAAAGGTGCCCGCATTGTATATTATTAGTAGTTTGAAACTGGGGAATATGCAAAGGGGAAAACGTATCATGAATCTAATTTCACAATACAAAGGTCTTAGAAAAGAAAACTATGTCTTATGCTTCGGACGCTTTGTGACGGCCATTGGGGCAATGGTCCGTCCGATGCTGCCGATGATCTGTTCTCAATCACTTAATGATATATTTTGTTCCTCTGCCTTTTCCTTCAACTGCAATCACACCCTTTTTCTCCATAGCTTTCAGTAATTGTGTTGTTTTTGATTTGCCAAATGGGACATATGGTGCAATTTCACTTATTGGTTTCAGCATCGTCTTACTTAAAAATTTGTAAATCACTTTTTCGTCTTCGGTTAAATTGACATTCGTTTCAAATATCGGTAGTACAATTTTTATAGCATTTTCTGACACTTCAAATTCTGGTTTTATCAAACTCTCTGCATACAGTTGTTTGATTCGTGTAATTCCTGTTCCAAATATCTCTACTAATCCCAGTCTGTAAAATACATTTGCAAGATTTCTATTTCTTAAAATAGATAGTTTACCTGATAAATATTCTTCTGCCGTTATTCCAGCCGGCAATCCACCAGGAGACACTACTTCTATTCTATCATCAAACATAGAAACTCTGATGTGTGAATTAATATCCCATACCCTATGAATCAAAGCATTTGCAATTGCTTCTCTGAAAGCTGCTTCCGGTATTTTCTCTACCATCTTTCTGTCAGCCCCCTGTATTACTTCATATTGGTAATAATCTCTAAATACAGCAAGTGCTTTTTCATATATTTCTAAAACCGATATATGTTCAAACGTTACTCTTTTTTGAATAATACTGATATTCTCACCGAACTTAACAATATCAATTCCTGAAAAATGATTTTTATCTGCCAAAAGTCCCGCTGCATTATTATAACCATTTATATTGTCATACAGGTTCAATGTCTTTAAAGTATCTTGATTGAAAGTTTCAATGTAAATATTTTCTTTCAGTTTACACTGTAAAATTTTAAAAGATAGCTCCTGATCTTTACAAGGTAATTCTTCGAAGCTAATATTTTTTCCATCTAATACAAGCCTTGAAAATTCCAATGTATCTACCTCTATTGTTGCTGTATCATTTCGTTTGTATGCTTTTGATTTATATAAATACGGTTTTTGAAGACCACTTTTTACAGTAAGTTTTATCGTCTGGTTATTATTCTGTATTTCAAGTGTATAGTTTGGTTGAGGTGATATACTGTCATTGATTTTATTTTCGATATCCAGACAGGCCTGTTTTACATCTAGCAATCCTTTCACATTTCCATTATCATCAACCCCAAAAAGAATTGTTCCACCATTGTAATTCGAAAAGGCACTAACTGTTTTCAAAAAAGTATTCGTAATCGTTTCCTTGAATTCTAATATTCTTGTTTCACGCATAGTAAACGTTCCCTTTCCAACCATAATGATTATATTATATGAAAAAATGCGCAAAAAAACAATCGTATTTTTTTACGATTGTTTTTTTAATTAATTTTGAGTGTAGTATTATTTTTTGACCAACTGAATTATGACAACTTTTTTAATTATTCCGATTCGATCTTCCAAAGGTATAAATAAGGTATAAATTATTTGTTTCTATCTAGAAAATCCTACAAAATCAAGGCTTTCTCGCCATACTTTAAATATTGCCGTGGCAGATAAATAATACTTTAATCATTATATTTTCCTCCTGAACTCTCTCTTTTTTCCCTATTTTACGCACTTTTTTTATTTTTTCAAGATATACTGTTTTTCAAAAAAATAGCAAAAATGGAATAACATGGCAATTCAAGACCAAGTATAATAATTTTGAAGGGGCAATTGTTAGTCTCTGTTTAGAGGATGCATCACTCATCTTCATCTCTCTCAACCGTTTTTTCATCAAAATCTTCAATTGTTTCTGTATAATTTCAGCCGTCTTCACACTCTCTGCTAACATCTGCATTGTTGCAAAACTATTGGCAACAGCTTTTGATACCAAAAAACTTTCTGCCATTGCATTCATACTTTTTATCATTTCTGATTGAGTTATTCCCAAATTCATATTTGCATAAGCTTTTCCGACAGAGCTCAAAGCATCTACTACACCACTCTTATAAACAGCTGTCATTGGTTTCAGCATTTCTTGAACCTTTGCATTAAAACCTATTACAACATCTTCAAATGTATCCAATCTCTCCGAGAGACTGGGAATTTATCTGGCTCATCAACATACACGTTAAATAATATTTTTCATAAATGTTTCTTCTATTATTATAATTTTTTACCAATCTCCTCAAGTTCTTTCATTACATTGACATTTTTTGCAAGTTCATCTCTGGCATTAGCATAATAGGATTTCTGGAAAAGCACATCCCATGACAGGTAACTAGCCATACAATCAAATTGCTTGCAAATCAACTCATACTGTATACTATCAATTGGAGAACCTCCAACGATAATAACACCTACTTTTTTATTTTTCAATTGCAATCCACGACAATAGCATTTATCAATGATAAGCTTTAATTGTGCTGACATTCCCCACCAATACACTGGTGTAGCAAAAAGAATCATATCTGCTGCGGCTATTTTATCAATTGTTGGATTTGTATCATCGCTGTCTACGCATCCTTTATAACATTGACAAGTTTCACACCCCTTACAAGGTGCTATATGAAGCCTATCTGGCTCAATAACTTCAATTTCATTCTTTTCCAACGCACCTTTCACAAATGCCTCTATCGCTGTCAAGGTGTTCCCTTTTCTTGCGCTTCCATTTATAATTACTATTTTCATACTGCTATCCTCCATTTACAATCCGATTTCTATAATTTAACAAGTAAACCAGTTGTCTCATTTATTTCATAAATTATAGCACAAACCTCTAAACTTCATAAAAGAAAAACTTTTAGTATCAATTATCTGCGACATTCTGAAAATACACATTTAACTTCTACTGAAAACTCTGAAAAATGATTCAAGTTGCTTATTATCTAAGTCTTTCTCGTATAGAAATCTTATCTTCTCTCCATGCACTATATAATTCCTTATTTTCCTCCCATAGCTCCTTTATTTCAGAACTATCGGAAAGCACAGCGTCAATAGCTGCTATAGCCTTCTGTTTGAGTGGAGTAAAATCAAAAGACTTTAATGTTTTTACCCATTCAAAGTAATCTTCATCATCACATCTATATTGCTTTTCGTTAAACACACCATCAATGACTGCCGCCGATACCAGTGCATAACATCCCTCGTCATATTCAACATATTCTGCCCCAATCACAGCGTCAAAATATTTTTCCATATCCGTAATAATTTCTAATGACTCTCTCAAGTCGTCCAACGCATCATAAGCTATATCGTCATCAAACACACCATAATTCCATGCGCCCATTTTAATATTCTCCTAAATTCACATTATCTCTCTACCTCAGATAACTCTTCCCAGTCTTCTCTATTGCCACATCTTTTTAGATAATCTTGACCGCCATCTACAGCAACTGCACCACACTTGCAAAACTTAAAATCATGTACAGATTTACTTTCAATTACATCTCCGCATTTCTTACACTTTATTTTATTAACAATTATTTTCATATCTTTCACCTTTTCTTTCACCTACCATCTCTTATTGTGAGAACGCAAATAGTGTAGTATCCTCTCTTTCTATGGAAGACGAGCAAGATACAATCCACCATTTTCCTTAAGCCATTTCTGACATTTGCGGTATTCTGGAAATACACGCTCAACTTCTACATAAAACTCTGCTGAATGATTCATTTGTTTTCTATGACAGAGTTCATGAACAACAACATAATCCATCACATCTTCTGGGAATAACATCAAAAGACAATTAAAATTCAGATTACCCTTACTAGAACAACTTCCCCAACGTGAACGCTGATTACGAATTGTAATTCTGCCATAAGTGACACCCACAAGTGGAGCATATTTCTTTACTTTTTCTGGAATTACAACCAACGCCTTCTTTGCCAGCTCCCTAATCTCATCCCTAGTAAATAGAGGAATTTGTTCTAAGTCCTTCTTTCTGTCTTGCATTTTTACTAAGTGCTTCTCAATCCGGCCCCGTTTCTCATGAATGAAAGCGTTAATTTCACCACAGCTCATGCCCTTGGGAGCACGCACAAGAATACCATCCATACGTAATTCGATGGCGATTGACTTGCGGGAACTATAAATTATATTAAATTGTAACCCCTCAAAATAGTTCGCCATATCTTCGTTCTCTCCTTGCGTACAAAACTTGTTTTTAGACAATATTCAACGATTCTTCTATTTCTCCGGTACAATCTCAATCCAATATCCATCTGGATCACTGATAAAATAAATTCCCATTTTCGGATTTTCATAACAAATACAGTTCATTTCCTCATGTTTTCTATGAGCTTCTTCCATATTATCAGTAGTAAATGCCAAGTGTATTTCATTATCCCCTAAATCATAATGATCTTTCTCCCAATCACGCAGCCAGGTCAATTCCAATTGAAATCCTGTTTTCCCATCTCCCAGATAAACAAGAATAAAACTTCCGTCTTTCGCTTCTTTGCGTCTTACTTCCTTTAATCCAAGTGCTTTTTCATAAAACTGAATAGATGTCTCCAAATTTTTTACGTTGTAATTATAATGTGCAAATTGAAAATTCATAATATTCCTCCTATCGTATCAGCTAAATATATTGTGTATACATACATTACTAAATTCCTAATCCACCTTCCACAATTCATCCGGATAAATATTCCTTGCTCTCCCAATATCCGAAAATGTATTCACCTTACTTTTTGTAGTCTTAAATTTCACATAATTCCCCACCTGAAGATCCATAAATGCCCCGGCCCAATAAAACAGCCAATCGCTTTCTGCCTTCATTCCATCCGGCGGCTCTGCAATATGTCCTTTGATTTTATAACATCGATACTGATCATTATGTAATTTACGAACACCTTCAATCACCGCTTTATAATAACCTTCATGGTCTTTTTCCAGAATACAGTCTTCGCTTTCTAAATTTTTCAGTTTCCTCTGAAATTCCACAACACGTTTATGGAATTCTGCTGTCTGATAAGATTCTAAAATACCCTGCTTATGAAATTCATCATAAACAGCGCTTAAAGCTTCTATGCTGTCCAATGGACGCATCTGTATTCCCTGAAAAGGTGTATGATTTAAGCTTTCAAAAGGAACTGTTACAAGAGGAAAAAATCTCTTATTCTGTCCCCAAGCTGCCCCCATTTCCACAAGGCAAAAAGCACTTTTTAAATATTCTTCTGTAATCAAAGATACAAAAGCCTCGCAATTTTGAAGCTGCTGCCGTATTTTCTCACTAAACTTCCCCCCTGTTTCCAACATTTCCAAATATGCGGTGCAAAAAATATCCTGTTTTGCAATTCCCATTCCAAGTTGTAAAAATTCTATAAAAGCTTCTGCCAATTCTTTATTTTTTGTACAGTAACTGATAAATATTTTCTTCATTTTACAATACCTCCAGTTCTTTTAAAAGATGCTTTCTTTTGTTTTCATATTGTTTTTCCAGCATATATTTTTCTCTGTAAAATACAGTCTGATTTTCTTTTAATCCCTTCCCTATCTCTCTCATTTTTTCTAAATTATATTCCGGTATCTTTAATTTTTGAAGACTGGCATTGCTTAAAATTCGAATTGTAGTTCCTGATTGTATTCGTTCCAGAGAAATTTGCCCTTGTCTGGAATTTAAGTATTCAAAAAGCACATAGGGATGGTATTTTTCCGGATTGACCCGAATAAGCGTCAAATTTCCGCTAATATATGCTTCCGGTGGATAATCTTCCACTATTGCCAGTTTCATAGCCGTTCCCTTTGAAGTAATTAAAATATCATCCTTCTGAATTCTATATTTCCCTTTACAAACAGAATTTGTACTTCTTACTTTGTCTGCCCCTTCATACTGAATTCTTTTCTCCTGAATATCTTTAATATTCAAAAAATACACATCGCCATCTTCTACAACATCCGCCCTTTTCGGAACTTGTGCTCCTCTTGTAATTTGTGCGATATCTTCTAATACAAGCTCGGACACAAACTCCCATTCATCTTCCTGCTGAATATATTGAGATGGCTTAAAAGAGTACTGATTTTTCTGTATCTGTTCTCTGCTGCAAACTGCACTGACTCCCTTTACTTCCCAACTATGAACAAAGATTTCCCGTACCTGTAACAATCCCGCCTCTGTAATCTCAACGGTTCTCCTTCCCTGCCGTTTAAATTCTTTGCTGATATCAATAAAAATAACCTTTCCTTTTCTTGAGCTTTCTTTATCTTTATTAAAAATCAGTAATTCTGTTCCTGCATAATATTTGGAATATAGATTTTCCGGCAATGTAATAACTGCTTCCAGCCAATCATTTACTACAATCTGCTCTCTCAAAATTTCCTCATTCACTCTGGTTAATGCTCCCGGTGTTACCAACACTGCCGCTGTACCTGTTTTTTTCAGACGATACAACACATCCTGAATAAAAATCCAGTCAGAATATATATTCTTTTTATTAAAGCAAAGCAGCCTTGGGTCTTTTTCATCGTATACTTCTGTTACATTTTGTCCTCTGGGAATGTCTAAAACAATGATGTCATAAGATTGGCTCTCTGCTGTATCCGGAATTGTCAAAATATCCCTTTCTTCAATTTCTCCATCCGGCACTTCATAAGCAGAAAAATAAAGTTGTGCTGCATCACACAAATTTCGATTTAATTCCTCTCCGTGAAAACTCACCTCTTTATTTCGAATTGTCAATCTCTTCCAAAGCTCCAATCCAAGTCCTGCTCCTCCGCAGCAAAAATCTGCAATTCTATGAGCTTTATGAAAACCAAGAATATCTACAATAAGTTTCCGAACTTCCGTCGGTGTAGGAACATAAACATCCCATTTTCCTGCCTGTGCAAAAATCATCTGAAATAATTCAGATAACTTTCCTCCTTTTTCCAGATACTCACGAAAGAGAGAAACTTCTATTTGAAACATTTCCTCTATATCTTTATCATCAAGAATTTCCCAGCGAATAAACTGAAAAATCCTTGTAAAAGCAACACGCAAATTATATCCCTGTATTCTTTCTAAAACTTCTTTTACCCCAGCCTGTGTAATTTTCCCCTTCTCTTTCCTTTGGTTTTGACAAAATGCAAGAACCAGTGATAAATAAAATATTTGCTCCAAAGGTACTTTTCTTTTCAACTCTCTCCAGATTTCTTCTATTCTTTGCTGCATATTGCTACCCCTTCTTTATTTTCTATATTTGAAATATAACACCTTCTTATCTTAAAGTCAATTATGAATTACAATACCTAATTATAAAAATAAATTACATCTGCTTTTCTTTTTTATTTTTTCTTTCTATGGAAGTCGACTAATATATACCCACCCATTCTCTTTAAGCCACTTTTGACATCTGCGGTATTCCGGAAAAACACGTTCAACTTCTGCATAAAAATCCGCAGAATGGTTCATATATTTTCTATGGCATAATTCATGAACCACGACATAATCAATCACATCATCTGGAAATAACATCAAAAGGCAATTAAAATTCAGATTTCCTTTGCCTGAACAACTGCCCCATCGTGAACGCTGATTACGGATAGTAATTCTTCCATAGCTAACACCCACAATAGGCGCATACTTTTTGACTTTTTCAGGAATACTTATCAGTGCTTGAGCCGCCAGTTTCCGTATTTCATCCATTGTGAATGGCGGAAGCTGTTCTAATGCACTTCTTTGTTCCTGAAGTTTTGCCAAATGTTTTTCAATCCAGCTTTGCTTTTCACTAAGAAATTTATTAATTTCATATCGGCTCATTCCCTTTGGAGCACGCACAATTAACTCGTCCATGCGCAATTCTATGGAAATAGTTTTACGTTTGCTGTAAATAATATTGATTTGTAAATCTTCAAGTTGATTAGTCATGTCTTTTCTCACATTCCACTGCCACCTTCATCACGCCATCTCTCTTATTTTCGAATAACTCATAGGCTTCCTCGATTTTTTCCAGCGGATATGTATGGGTAATCAGCGGTTCTGTATTTAGCTTACCTTCTGCAATCAGACATAAAATTTCTTCACAGTCGCAGCCATCTACACCTCCGGTTTTAAAAGTAAGATTTTTCCCATACATATCACGCAGAGGCAATGTCTGTGCCTGATTATACAGGGCAACAACTGTCACAACTGCATTTGGTCTGGCACATTCCCAAGCAAGGCGGAAAGTAGAGTCTGCCCCTGCTGCTTCAATCACCACATCAGCTCCCCCATGCTCACTGTGCTTGCGGACAAATTCTTCGCAAACATTTGGTGTAACTGTCCATACATCTGAATAATGCTCCTTAATAAAACGTACTCGATTTTCATCTTTTTCACATACAATAATTCGTTTCGGTTTTTTCAGCATAACACACAGCAATGTGCAAATACCTGTTGGACCTGCTCCGATAATTAAAACTGTATCTTCCTCTTTAATTTCTGAAATTTTTGCAGCCCAAAATCCGGTAGCCAGTACATCGCCTGCCAGTAAAGCCTGTCTATCTGTAACCCTATCCGGAATTTTATTTAATCCCTGATCTGCAAAGGGTACACGAACGTATTCTGCCTGTCCTCCATCAATGCGGCAGCCAAGCGCCCAGCCTCCATTTTCGTCTGTACAATTATTTACAAACCCTTTCTTACAGAAAAAACATTCTCCACAAAAGGTCTCTACATTTACCGTTACTCGATCTCCCGGTTTTACATGCGTCACTTTAGCTCCAACTGACTCTACAATACCTACCATTTCATGTCCCACAGTAATACCCGGTACGGCACGAGGAACGCTTCCGTGTTTAATATGGATATCACTGGAACAAATACTTGCAAGTGTCACTTTGACAATCGCATCTCTCTCATGTATAATAATCGGTTTTTCTTTTTCCACAAGTTCGAATTTTCCTTCTGAAATATATGTATATGCTTGCATCCTTCCATCTCCATAGCTTTCCAAATTTTTCAATGTTTCTTTAAAATACGATTATATCATCAAAAGCTCTGCTTCTCAATTCCTTTTCCCACTATGAATTACCCTGCCCAAATCAAAAAAGATGTATCTGCGCAAAAGGAGCTGCCGTTTAAAAACAAAACGACAGCTCTCTGCTTTCTCCTTTATTTATCGGCGAATATCAACCACTCCTGTTTCCAGTGCGCCTTCTGTAAATTCCAGATTTCCGCCATAAGTAGACAAATTCAAATACATCTTATCTAAATCATTTTCATTTACAATCCATGCCATAGATACATCTATACTCTCTCCCGGCCGTAAAGACAGTATATAATTGCTTCCTCCGTAATTTTCTCTTACGCTTCCGTACCGCATCTCTGCTGCACGGGCAACACTGCTTCCTTCTACATAATCACATTCTTTTTCTGAATTACTACAAAGATTATAGATAGAATATTTTTCATCTTTATCCTGTAATAACATAATATTTCCGTTATACATCATGTGATTTATTATAAAATCACTGTTATTCTGATAAGTTACTGTTACATATACAAGCTTCTGCTTCAACTTTTCTGTCTTTACCACCTCATCCAGTGTTTCTATGCCATCTCCTCTTTTTATATAAGAAAGTGTATTTTCCACCAATTTCTCATCTAAAAGACTTAAATCATCTGCTGTCTGAACAGAATGAACCTTCACAGAAATGTCATCTGTGGAAATATATTCCCCTGCTTCATTCTCCCCTGAGCCTTCCATTTGAAAGGTTTCTCCTACATCAAAAATTTCCAATTCATTTTTAGGAACTTCTGTAATAATTTTCACTTTTCTTCTTATTGATGAATATCACAATATTCTTTCACTTCGCCACGCATAAAATGCTTCCTGCAAAGCGGAACATACAAATCATTAGCTCCCAAAGCGATTTGTTCTCCGTCCCGTACGATTTTTCCATCCACAACTCTGGCATTAAAATGCGCTTTTTTCCCGCACCAGCAAATAGTGGGGATTTCCTCAATCACATCCGCTAATTCAAATAGGCGTTTTGCGCCTTCAAACAGCTTACCCTGAAAATCTGTTTTCAGCCCATAGCAAAGCACCGGTATATTGTACACATCACAAATTTCTGCCAGCCAATCGATTTGCTCCGCCGATAAAAAATTTGCCTCATCCACTAAAATTGCATCATATTGATTACTTTCTATGTGAAAATCCTCGACTAAAATACATTCTGCCTGTAAACCAATCCTTGATTTTACAATATTAATGCCGTCTCTTACATCAATGCGAGGTTTCAAAATAACAGGGCGTTTTCCTCTCTCTAAATAATTATAATGAACCATCAGTAAATTGGCAGTCTTGCTGCTTCCCATAGCTCCGTAGCGAAAATATAGTTTCCCCATTTTTTCCTCCCTTCTATATTCCGCAAAAAAGGACGCCACTTATGACGTCCCTTTCCCATTTATAAGAGCTGAAAATGGGACTCGAACCCACGACCCCTTCATTACGAGTGAAGTGCTCTACCAACTGAGCTATTCCAGCAGTCTTACAAATACTAATTTTAATCGACTTGCATCTTATTGTCAAGAACTTTATTTACCGCAATGTCCGCCACAGTGATGATTTTCTCCTTTGTGTTCTCCACATTCTCCTTCATGATGGTGATGATTGCACATGGTATCCGGATTATAATTTAATGTTCCTCCCAAATATGCTTCCACCTGTGCGTCTGCGTTTCCGCATGCTCCCGGGAACAGGCGAATTCCCGCTTCTGCCAGTGCATTTCTTGCGCCTCCGCCAATACCTCCGCAGATTAAAACCTCTGCTCCTAATTCTTTTAAAAATCCTGCCAATGCGCCATGTCCGCTGCCATTTGTATTTACCACTTCTGAGGAAACAATCTTTCCTTCTTCTACATGGTAAATTTTAAACTGTTCTGTATGACCGAAATGCTGAAAAACTTCTCCATTTTCATAAGTAACTGCAATTTTCATAGTATAAGCTCCTTTCTTGCCTCTGCCCTTTTCTTTTGTTTCTTCTATTAAAAAATTTCCTCCACGAATACGAAGTCCGGCTGCTTCCACCAAAAATCTGGCTGTTTTTTTTCTTGCCTCCGTATAAAGGCTCTGCACCGTTGCTCTGGCAATTCCCATCTCCTGTGCACACTCTGCCTGCGTCATCCCTTCATAATCCAGAAGACGAAGGGTTTCGTATTCCTCCACAGACATTTCAATTTCATGGCACTGTTCTGCTCTTCCCTTTGGAAAAAAACTGTCACAGACAGGCTCTCTTTTTACTCGTTTTGGTTTGTTTGGTCTTGGCATAGGCTTTCCTCTCTTTTTATTGTTGGCATATACTTATTATTGCACTATTATTAGTATATGTCAATAATCATTTTAGATAAAAGAAGAAGCCATTAAATTAAGCTTTTTCTTTGTGCTTAATTCAACAGCTTCTTTGTGTTACTATTTCTCTATTCTATTTCCTGTTCTCTGTCATTTGTCAGTTTCAATTTATCCAGAATATAGAAAATCAAGCTTAAAATCATTCCCACAATACATGCTAGAACCATTCCTGTCAGCTCAATCTCGCCAATGCTGATTTTAATGCCGGACAAGCCTGTAACGAAAATAACAGAAGTCAGCGCCATATTTCTGGAACGGCTGTAATCCACTTTTCCGTCTACCAGAATACGAATACCGGATGTTCCAATCATACCGTAAAGCAGGAAAGAAATTCCGCCGATAATCGGACTTGGAATTGTCTGAATAAGCGCTGTCAGCTTTCCAATGAAAGAGCAAATGATAGAGAGCACTGCGGCTCCTCCGATGACATATACACTGTATACCTTTGTCATTGCCATAACGCCAATGTTTTCCCCGTAAGTGGTAGTTGGCACAGAACCGATAAGACCGGAAAGCATTGTTGAAAAATTATCCGCAAACATAGAGCGGTGCAGTCCCGGATTTTTGATTAAGTCTCTTCCGATAATTTTTCCGGTTACAATCTGATGTCCGATGTGCTCGGAAGCCACTACCAGAATAACCGGCAAAATAATTAAAATTGCTTCCACATTAAATTTCGGTGTTGTAAAATTCGGCAGTGAAAAGAAGGCTGCTTCCGCTACCGGTGTAAAATCCACAATTCCGCAGAGGATTGCTGCAACATATCCTGCCAAAATTGCAATCAAAATCGGAATAACCGACAAAAATTTTCGGAATACTACGGAGCCAAATACCGCAACACCAAGGGTCACTAAAAATACAATTACACTTTCTGTCTGAATTTTTTCATCTAGCAGGCCTGCATTTTTTGCAGCAGTGCCGGAAAGCTCCAGACCGATAAGCGCTACTACCGGTCCCATTGCTGCCGGCGGAAGCACCACATCAATCCAATCTGAACCAAACTTATAGATAATCAGTGATAAAATGCAGCCGCAAAGACCAACAACAACAAATCCCCCCAGTGCATATTCATAACCAAACTTGCCCATAACCACCAAAGACGGGGCAATAAATGCAAAGCTGGAGCCCAAATATGCAGGCGCCTTTCCTTTTGTTATCAAGATAAACAATAAGGTTCCGATACCGTTCATAAAAAGAACAATTGCAGGGTTCATGCCAAATAAAGACGGAACCAACACAGATGCGCCAAACATGGCAAACATGTGCTGAATACTTAGCGGAATTAAAAGCTTTGGCGGCACTTTTTCTTCCACTTGGATAATTTTACGATTTTCCACACTTTTTCTCCTTTTTCTTTTTATCCGTACTATATTAGCATGAATTGTGTCAAAATACTACAACAATTTCATTTATACCTGAAATTCAAAATATCGTACCGCATTCTTATAAGAAATGCCCTTTACAATTTTCTCTAAAGTCTTCCTATCATTTGGATATTCTCCATTTTCCACCCAGCCTCCAATCAAATCGCAGAGAATTCTGCGAAAATATTCATGGCGGGGATATGAAAGAAAGCTTCTGGAGTCTGTAAGCATACCGATGAAATTCCCCAAAAGCCCCAGATTTGCCAGAGAAATCATCTGCTTTCTCATACCGGTTTTATTGTCATTAAACCACCACGCAGAACCATGCTGTATTTTCCCCACTGCATCGCTGTTTTGAAAACATCCGATTATCGTTCCAATAAGCTCATCATCCTTTGGATTTAAACTATATAAAATTGTTTTCGGCAGATTTTTTCTCTCATTTACTGCATTTAAAAAATCTGCCAACTGTGTTCCCGAAGCAACGTCTCCCATACAGTCAAAGCCCGTATCTGCTCCGATTTTTTCATACATCTTTCCGTTATTATTTCTCTTGCATCCATAGTGAATTTGCATTACCCAATTCAGTTTTTCATATTTTTCTGCCAGAAAAAGCATACATGCTGTTTTAAAGCTTGCAGCGTCTTTTGCGGAAATGTCCTTCTTATGCAGGCGGGCTGAAAAAATTCTCTCAATTTCCTCCTCTTTGGCAGGCACATAAACCATAAAATCCAAACCGTGGTCAGAAATCCGGCACCCCATATGCTTAAAGTATTGCAGCCTTTTTCCCATTGCTTTTTTCAAATCCTGAAAGCTTTGAATTTCTATATCTGCCGCCCTTGAAAGCTCTTTCAAATACTTTAGATAATCCGGTTTTTCTATATTTAAAATTTTGTCCGGTCTCCATGTAGGCAGTACCTGTATGTCAAAGCTCTCCTCTTCTTTTATTCTTTTATGCCACTTTAAAGCATCCACAGGGTCATCGGTGGTACAGAGCAGCTTTACATTTGACTGTTTTATCAGGCTTCTGGCGCTCATATCTGCTTCTTTTAATTTGTGATTACAAAGCTCCCAAACCTCCTGCGCCGTATCTCCATTTAAGATACCCCCATAGCCAAAATATCTCCGAAGCTCCAAATGACTCCAATGATACAGGGGATTTCCGATTGCCATTTCCAGCGTTTCCGCCCATTTTTGAAATTTCTCCCTGTCCGGAGCATCTCCTGTAATATAATATTCCTCCACTCCATTTGCACGCATCTGACGCCATTTATAATGGTCGCCTCCCAGCCATAGCTGCGTAATATTTTCAAATCTTCTGTCTTTAGCAATTTCCCTTGGCTGAATATGACAATGATAATCTATAATCGGCATTTTTTCTGCAAAGCTATGATACAGCTCCTTTGCCGTGTCGGTAGACAGCAAAAAATCCTCATCCATAAACACTTTCATAAGTCTCTCCCTAGATTTTTTAAAATTTATCCTGTATCTAAGGATTTCCCGACTTTCTCGGTTTTATTCCGTTACCACTGAAGCAGCGTGCTTCCCCATGTAAGTCCTGCTCCAAATCCGGCAAGGACAAGAATATCTCCTTTCTCCAGCTTTCCCTCCCTGTTCATTTCGTCCAGTAAAATAGGAATACTGGCAGCGGAAGTATTTCCGTATTTCTGTATGTTCATAGGAAATTTTTCTTCTTTTTCCCTCAGCTTTTTGGCAACGCCGGAGAGAATTCTGCTGTTTGCCTGATGAAGCACATAATATTTTACCTTTTCCTTTTCTATGTTTCCTTTTTCCAGAACCTCTTCAATACAGTCCGGAACAGTTTTCAAAGCAAACTTGAATACCTCCTGCCCATCCATCTGAAGATAAGAGCTTCTTTTCTCATACCCCACAGAACAGCTTAAAACCTTGCCTCTGCTGCCGTCTGCATACTGCACAGAAGAAAAAAGTCCCGTTTCCGATGCTTCCAAAACCACTGCGCCTGCTCCGTCTCCAAATAAGACACAGGTTCCCCTATCCTTCCAGTCTACAAAGCGTGTCATGATATCTGCCCCGATTACCAATACCTTTTTATAAACCCCGCTGTTAATATAAGCATAAGCTGTATTTAATCCAAACAAAAAACCTGCACAAGCCGCACTCATATCAAAAGCCGCTGCATTTTCTGCGCCTAAAGCAGCCTGTACCTGACACGCCGTACTTGGAAAAAATGTATCCGGAGAACAGGTTGCCACAAGAATTAAATCAATTTCTTCTGCCTTTATCTTTGCAGACTGTAAAGCCTTCTCTGCCGCTTCGCAAGCCAGACTCGCCGTCGTTTCTTCCTTGGCAATTCTTCTTTCCTTTATTCCCGTTCTGGTCACAATCCATTCATCACTGGTATCAATAAATTTTGTAAAATCATTATTTTTCATGCAATACACAGGAACAGCACTTCCTGTTCCGATAATCTTCGCTGTCATAATTTCTCCTTATTTATATTTAATATTTCAAATATTTTGTATATCAAACTATTTTCTTAAAGTATACATAGCTTTCATACGTTTGTCAATAAAAACGAAAAAAGATGACAGCCCTATTGACCGTCATCTTTGTAAATTTTCTTAATCTCCTGTGACAATTCTCTGTTTAAATCATCTAAATCAATACCAATTCCGGGTCCCATATAAAGCATCTGGCTCTGCTTATCGTATTGTTTTTTTCCGATTTCGTATTCCTGCGTTTTATCAAAATCCTCATGCTCTATCACATTCAATTCGTCATCGTCATAATCCTCTTCGTCAAAAACATCCTGCTGATATTTTTTCTTTTTTACCGCTGATTTTTTATTATTATCGCTGCTGTTCTTATTCCTTGTACTGTGGCTTACTTCCTTGACCTTTGTCTTTTTTACTACTTTTTTCTTCTTTCTCCCACCTGGCAAACGGAACAATTTCGCTTCCCAGTCTTTGCCCTTCATAAAAGGTGCTGCCTGCACTGCTATACCGATAGCTGCCATAATAAGTCCTAAAAGCAGTTCTCCTGCTCCCGCATCCTTCTCCAGCATTTCCATCATCAGATGAATACCTCCCAGACCTCCGCAAAGGGCAGTAATGCCGATTACCATCTGTTTTTCATACCCCAGAGCAAAGGTTCCTGCAAAGAGTCCGATAATCAGAGCAATAAAATGCTGTGTAAGCCCTGCATCCTGAAAAAAGGAAACAACAATGCTGTATACCAGTGCAGTACACATAACAAATACACCAAACTTATATAAAAGCCATGCCAGAAGGCCGAAAATCAAAGCGCCTGCTGCCGCCGCAACTCCTGCCATCATTTTATCCTGCAAAAAATACAAACCTGCTCCGAAGCCGACTCCTCCTCCCATAAAGATACCTAAAATACATCCCCATACCTTTCGTAAACGATATCCCATAAAACAGTTTAAAAAAGCAAATACCGTTCCAACGAGATAAATCAGTATCATATATTCTTTTGGTACAAAGCTCCATAACCCCTTAATCAATTCTAAGATCTGGTCTCCCTGTATATTCATAAGTCCTCTACATTCCTTTCAGATATACGTGCTTAATATACTTCAGTGTTTCTTTCTCCCCTCTGTCTGCCAACATTCTGAGCAAAAATTCCAAGTCCTCATTGGTCTTTTCATGAACAAACCACAGCTTTTCCTTACTTTTCAGGAAATATTCCAAAGGCGCTGCATCAGTATAAGTGTCCGGATGATAATTTCTCGATGCGCTAATTCTGTCCATGACCATTTCCGCAATATACTTCCTCGGCATAGGTACTCCCTGAATAACCGTATCACAATCAATCCCATAATCTACCCAGTGCTCAAAATGATGTTTATTCCTTCCGTAGTGATGGATCCACGCAGTCGATAAACCTGTGGCTTCCCGCTCTGCATTATTAGGGCTTCTTGTTCCCTGATAATATTTGCATCCCACAGAAAATTCTGTCCATGAATACTTTGATAAATCATGAAGCAGCCCTTGCTTATAAAGTCCTATTTTAAAGCAATATTTCATCACTAAAAGCTTGTGCCTTGTAATCGTTTTAAAATGCTTCCAAATCCGCATACGTCCTGTTCCTGCTTTCCTGCTAAAATCATAACTGTCCTCGGAGGTACTTCTATGGTTTTTCCTGTAACCTCTGTTCCCTCCGAAATTTTTTCTTCTTTCTCTGTTTCTGTGCTGAGAAGTACCTGCCATTTTATCTCATTTTCTGCTCCCGGAAGTGCAATTTCGTGCTCAATCCAGTGGAAATTAAATGCTAAAAACAGAAATTCAGAAGCCTTTCCCGCATATTCATTGCAATACATAATGCCTAAAGAACGGGTATCCTTATCCTTTTCTACATACCATGCCTGTTTTCCGTGATAGGACATATCCGGATAACCGAGCGCCTGATAATCACTGCCCTTCAGTTCTTTTTCCCAATGTAAAATAGGATTTTCCTTTCTGATTTGAATGGCTCTTTTTACAAATTCCCAGAGTTTTTCCTGATTTTTTCTTCCATTCCAGTCAATCCATGACAATTCATTGTCCTGACACCACACATTGTTATTTCCTTTTTGTGTATTTCCCCATTCGTCCCCTTGGAAAATTAAAGGCGTTCCTTGACTGAACAATAAAAGAGAAAAGGCATTTTTCATCTGTTTTAAACGGAGCTCTTTAATGGATGTTTTTCTGGTTGAACCTTCTGCGCCGCAATTCCAACTGCAATTATAAGAAATTCCATCCTGATTGCCTTCCCCATTTGCCTCATTGTGACGTTCTTCATAAGAAACCATGTCCATGACCGTAAAGCCATCCTGATCTGCCATGTAATTGATAACGCCGTTACACAGAGGATTTCTTTTCTGACGGAACATAAATTCCTCCGTCATATTTTCATCGCCTTTTAGTACGTGGCGCATGGAATATAAAAAACCTTCGTTATATTCTGCCGCATTTTTGAATTTCGGCACTTTCCCATGAAAAACACAGCTGCCGTCTATGTCATGGAAAAACAGCTTACAGTCTGCAAGCAGCGGATCTTTCATAAAAAGCTCCTGCGATATCCCTTCTCCCATAATATGAAATCCATCAATGTGATAGGTGATTTTCCAATATCGGAGAACGTCCAGCATCTTGGTAAGAGCTGTATGCTTTCCAAAATAAAACTCCATCATACATTCCAATCCAGCTTCATGGAACGCATTTACCATATCCGCAAATTCCTTTGCCGGATTTTGTGTTGCGCAAAAAGCTGCCTTAGGTGCAAAGTAACAGGCATCTTCCGTATACCCCCAACAGTTTACTCTCTTATCTGCTGCGGCTTCTTCTGCCGGATGCTCCCCTGCTTTTCCTCTTATGCGGGGCTTTTGAATTTCTCTGTATTCATAAGCCGGCATCAGCAGAACACCGGTAATGCCCAAATCTTTTAAATATTCAAGCTTTTCCTGAACTCCCTGAAAAGTCCCCTTGTGTCTGACTTTAGAGGTTTTGCTTTTTGTAAAGCTTCTCACCTGCAATTTATACAAAACAGAATTACAAAGCTCTATGGGAGTAAATGCTCCGTCGCTCCATGAAAATTTATTTTCCAGATACCCGCAACAGATATTTTCGTCTTTCTCTCCAAAAGAAGCTGTGTGATATAAGATTTTTGCATAATCATCCTGTACCACTTCTCCGTTTATTTTATAATTATATTTCAGAGGATGTTCACAAATCCCCTTCACTGCCATAGAAAGAAGATTTCCCTTTCTTCCCTCCTGTAAAAAGGGAATTTCCAAAACTCCCTCTTTCGTATAAAGCAACAGAGAAGCTTCTGCGTCCTTTTCTGCCTCTAATGTAAATATAAATCCGTCTTTTTGTTTTTCCACACCCTTTGTCCACATATTTCCCGGTGCTGTTTCTATTCTTTTTTCTCCGCGCATACTTCCTCCATATAATCATATACTGCCGGGGCATCCTTTTCATCTGTCAGAGTTACCAGAACGTCTCCCGGAAACAGTATGGTTCTTCCTTTCGGTATCAGTTCATTTCCACCTCGTTTTATGGATACCAGAAGGCAATTTTTCGGCCATTCAATCTGCTGTATCATTTTGTCCTGCAATAAGCTGTTATGGCAAATCACAAATTCCTGCAAAATCTTCTCTCCCGTACCTTCTGGAAGCTTTTCTCCACGTCTCTTTAACAATCCGCTTAAAAGACTCTCATAAATCGGTTCTGACTTCAATGCGGAAGCCACCAGATATGCCACAATGGACACCAAAGACATGGAAAGCATCTGGCTTACCTGCCCTGTCATCTCAAAAATCAAAATAATTCCTGTAATGGGCGCTCTTACAATGGCTGTAAAATATCCTGCCATGGCAAGAAGAACCATGTTGCTGATATAAGAAGCGTCCAGTCCCATATACTGCACTGCAAAGGTACTGTAAGCTCCTCCTAAAAGCGCTCCCAACACTAAAAGCGGAAAGAAAATTCCTCCCGGCGCTCCTGAACCAAAGCAAATCAGCGAAAACAGAAATTTCGCCGCAAATAAAATCAAAAGAGAGGTAAGCATCAGATTTCCTTCTGCCGCCATATCAATAAGAGCATGTCCGCTTCCCAAAATCTGAGGCATAACAAGCCCTAATACGCCTGCAAGAAAAAAAGGAATAAAAAGCCGTGTTGTCTCATTTAATTTTTTTGATTTCAAATACAATCCCTGTACCCACATGGTCATCTTATTATAAAAAGCGCCCATAATACCTAAGATTACACCTAAAATCACAATATGCCAGTAATACTGAGGGGGCATTTCTGTTCCCACATCAAACTGGAAAACCGGCTGAAATCCCATAAACTGGCTGGAAATATAATCTGCCGTAATCGATGCAGTCATAACAGAAATTAAAACCGATACGGAAAAGTTTTTATGTATTTCTTCCAGAGAAAACATCACTCCTGCTAGCGGCGCATGAAAAGCTGCCGCAAGTCCCGCACTTGCTCCACAGGTAATTAAATATTTTTCTTCTGTTTTTCCTCTGTCCAGAGTTTGAGAAACTGCTTTTCCCGTCATAGCGCCAATTTGTATAGACGGGCCCTCTCGCCCAAGGGAAAGTCCTGCAAACAAAGAAAGAAAACCACCCAGAAATTTTGCAGGCAGCACACGCTGCCACACCTGATTTAATTTCCCCATCATTTCTCCCTCTACCTGAGGAATACCGCTTCCTGAAATCATGGGTTCGTATTTCACCAGTTTTCCTACAATACAGGCGATAACAAACAATGCCACAAACCATAAAACCGCTGCAAAAGGTTCTTGTCTGGCATATTCTAATACTTTATTCATACCTTTACCGGCATATTCCAAAATAACACGGTATAAAAGCACCACAAGCCCTGCAACAGCGCCCACTAAAAATCCCTCTGCTGTCAGAATTGTCTTAAAACGCTCTGCTCTTTTCATCAAATGTGTTGTATCTTTCTCCAAGCTGCTTCCCCCTCTCATGCAAATGCGCAAAAACTATTCATTTTCCATTATACGTGTCTGCAAATGAAAATGCAAATCCTTTCTGTATTGCATTCCCTTTCTGTATCTGGTAAAATATTTTTAAAACTTAAATGAGAAAGAGGTTAGAAAATGAGCGAAAAAACATATACAACAGATATTGAAAGCTGTAACCCAAGCGATTGCGCTTCCTGTACTGCAAACTGCTCCAGCGCAGGGGGAAATAACCAGGGAACCATCCCAAAAGTTCCAAATCCTACAATTAAATTAACTCTGGAAGACGACACAGTTTTAGAATGCGCGGTACTGACTACTTTTCCGGTGGAAGGCTTTGGAGAATATATTGCACTTGTGCCGTTAAATGAAAATGGAAAAAATACAGACGGCGAAACATACTTATTCCGCTACGCAGAAGAAAATGACGCACCGATTGTTACTAATATCGAAAGAGAAGATGAATACATGGCTGCGGCAGAAGCATTCCATGATTTCATTGCCAATTTAAAATCAGAAGCAGAGCTGGAAGAAGAAGGCGAAAATTAATTTCTGAAAATACATTTCTACATCATGATATCAGGGTCGTAAAGGTTTTCTTCATGACCTCTTGACCCTGATATTCTATAATAATTATAAGTCTATACTTGGAATTTTCACTTCCATATCTACGTCTTTTGTGTAATCCACTCCTGCCAAATGAAAACCAAACATCTGATAAAAGTCTTCCCAATATCCTTCAATATCAGAAATTTCTGTCACATTTTCTGTTGTCACCTGTTTCCATGCCTCTACGACCTTCCGCTGTACTTCTTCTGACAGCTCCCAGTCATCCATACGAATTCTGCCTTCTGCATCTGTCGGCACGCTTTCTTTAAAAAGCTTTTCTTTAAAAAGACGTGAAATCTGCTCTATACATCCTTCGTGGTTTCCCACTTCTTTCATAACCTTATATAAAATGGCAAAATACAGCGGTACAATGGGAATAGCTGCACTTGCCTGTGTTACCAATGCTTTATTTACGGAAACATACGCCTGAAGTTTTGGAAATTTCTCTCTCATAACCTTTGCCGTATTTTCCAAATGGCGTTTTGCCTGTCCGATTGTCCCGTCAAAATAGATAGGATAAGTAAGCTCCGGCCCAATATAAGAATATGCCACAGTCAGTGCATTTTCTTCTATGACGTCTGCATCCTTTAATGCCTCTATCCATTCCATCCAGTCCTCGCCGCCCATAACCTTTTTCGTTCCCTGTATTTCTTCCGGCTTGGCAGGTTCAACTGTTTTCTCTACAATAGTATTATTTCTTAAATCCAGACTTTTTTCTGTAAAGGCTTCTTTTGTTGTTTTTAAGGAAGACACCCATAAATTTCCGTTTTTGTCTGTACGTCTGGGAGCTGCAAGACTGTAAATCACCATATCTGCTTTTCTCCAGTCTTTCTTAATTAAATCAATGGTCTTTTCCTTTATTTCCCAAGAAAAGGCGTCTCCGTTTATTGATTTTGCGTAAATCCCCGCTTTATGTGCTTCTTCCTCAAAAGCTGCCGTATTATACCAGCCCGGTGTAGCTGTGCGTTTTCCGTTTGACGGCTTTTCAAAAAAAATTCCTATGGTCGCTGCCTCGCAGCCAAAGCCTGCCGTAATTCTGCTTGCCAGACCATAGCCTGTGGAAGCCCCGATAACCAGCACCTTTTTCGGCCCTTTCTTTATATTCTGTGCTTTTACATAGGCAATCTGCTGTTTTACATTTTCTCTGCACCCTTCCGGATGTGCCGTAGTACAAATAAATTCTCTTACCTTTGGTTCTATTATCATGCTTTTATCCTCCCGGAGCGAAAACTATTATGATTTCCAATTATTTTGACTCTCAAAATATATTATCATAAAAAAAGATAACATGCAAGTGCTTCCTTTCTCACATGCTATCCTTTTCTTTTATTTTCCCGTTGTACTTCCAAAACCGCCATTTCTTACAGCAGTTGCGTCATCATCCACAGTAATTCCATATTCTAAGAAAATCCCCTGTGCAAAGCCGGTTCCTGCCTGCACCTGAACAGTCTTGCCTTCATTTGAGTCATTTGTAATTTTAATAAAAATATGCCCCTCGTTATCAGAGTAGAAATAATCACTGTCAATAATTCCCACTGTGTTGTTTAACTGCAAACGGAATTTAAAGCCCAGTCCGCTTCTTGGATATAACTTTAATACCCAGTCATTTTCCATTTCCGCACGAATACCCGTAGGAATTTTTATGCTTTCTCCCGGTTTTAATTCAAAATCCACAGGACTGAAAAAGTCGTATCCTGCACTTCCTGCTGTTGCTCTTCTGGGCAGCTTTAATGTGTTATAAACTTCCTTCGTTTCTGCTTCGCTTCTGTCTGCAAAGCAATCCAGAAATCCCTCAGCAAACTGCTCCTCGCTTACTTTGTGAAATTTTGCAATTCTTCTCATTTTTCCTCCTAGGCGTGTAATACCACTGTTCCTGTTTTCAAGGACTGCTGCACATCAATAACTCTTTGATTGGAGCTGCCCTTCCATTTCAAAGAAACGTCTTTTTTCTCTTCTATAAATTCTCCGTCTACCAGTACATCAACATATTGCAGAATATCCATTTCTACAATGCTTTCCCACAAAGAACCGGTGTACAGCCAGATGGTTTTCTTAGGATATTTTTCTTTAATCTCCTTTGCCAGCTCTGTTATATCCGCCACGTTCCCCCAGTATAAAGGGTCGCCGCCGGAAAAGGTAACTCCTGCAATATAGCTTTGATTTAACTGCTCAAAAATTTCTTCCTTTGCAGCCTCATCAAATTCCAGCCCGCTGTTCGGGTCCCATGTCACGGGATTTTGACAGCCCTTGCAGCCGTGGTCGCAGCCTGCTACCCACAAAACAGTCCGAAGCCCATCACCATTTAACATATCGTCCTTTGTAATATTATGATAACGCATATTCTTCACCTCTGTACTTTTCTGTTTAAGGAGAAAAAGGGGGCACATTTTGTCATGCTCCCCTTCTTAATCTCTATATTTCTTTATGCTTCTTCCGGAACATCCTTCATGCTGAAGCTGATACGTCCCATTTTGTCTTTTCCAAGACAAACAACTTTTACAACATCACCGATAGAAAGTACGTCTTCTACCTTTTCAATTCTTTCTTTTGAAATTTTAGAAATGTGTACCATGCCTTCTTTTCCCGGTGCAAACTCTAAAAATGCTCCGAATTCTTTGATGCTGATAACTTTTCCTGTGAAAATCTGACCTTCCTGATAGTCGGTTGTAATGGTCTTGATATATTCCACTGCTTTGTCCATCATGTGCTGGTCTGTTCCGCAGATAGATACGCCGCCATTGTCATCAATATCAATTTTTACACCTGTTTCGTCGATAATTGCGTTAATGGTCTTTCCTCTCTGACCTACCACATCGCCGATTTTTTCAGGGTCAATCTGAATTTGAACAATCTTTGGTGCATATTTGCTTACTGTTTTTCTCGGAGCAGGAATACATTTTTCCATAACCTCTGTTAAGATGTATTCTCTTGCTTCTTTTGTTCTTGCGATTGCTTCTTCAATAATCTGTCTTGTCAGACCGTGGATTTTAATATCCATCTGGATTGCAGTAATACCATCATGTGTACCTGCTACCTTAAAGTCCATATCGCCGAAGAAATCTTCCAGTCCCTGAATATCCGTCAGTACAAGGTAATCATCATCTGTCTCTCCTGTAACCAGACCACAGGAAATACCTGCTACCGGCTTCTTAATCGGCACACCTGCTGCCATTAAGGACATGGTAGATGCACAGATACTTGCCTGAGATGTAGAACCATTGGACTCAAAGGTTTCAGAAACCGTACGGATTGCATAAGGGAATTCTTCTACTCCCGGAATAACCGGTACTAAAGCTCTCTCAGCCAGCGCACCGTGTCCGATTTCACGGCGTCCCGGTCCTCTTGACGGTTTTGTTTCACCGACAGAGTAAGATGGGAAGTTATAATGGTGCATATAGCGTTTGCTTACTTCAAATTCATCCAGTCCGTCTAATCTCTGTGCTTCGGATAACGGAGCCAGAGTTGTAATGGTACAAATCTGTGTCTGACCTCTTGTAAACATAGCAGAACCGTGTACTCTCGGAATAATATCTGTTTCTGCTGCCAGCGGACGGATTTCTGTAATGGCTCTTCCATCCGGACGTTTGTGGTCTTTTAAAATCATTTTACGAACTGTCTTCTTCTGATACTGGTAAACAGCCTCTCCTAATACAGCCAGCCATTCTTCGTTTTCAGCAAAAGCTTCTTCTAATTTTTCTGTAATCACACGGATATTTTCTTCACGAACCTGTTTTTCATCTGTAAATACAGCTTCTTCCATTTCTTCCGGTGTTACGATTTCTTTGATTGCAGCAAATAATTCCTCCGGAACTGCACAGCTTTCATAGCTATGTTTTTCTTTTCCGCACTCTGCAACGATTTTATCAATAAATGCAATAATTTCCTGATTTACTTCATGTGCTTTGAAAATTGCCTCAATCATTTTTGCTTCAGGAATTTCATTTGCTCCTGCTTCAATCATGATAACCTTTTCTCTTGTAGAAGCAACGGTAAGCTGAAGGTCAGAAATTTCTTTCTGTGCCAGAGAAGGGTTTACAACCAGTTCTCCGTTTACCATACCAATCTGTGTTGCCGCACAAGGACCGTCAAACGGAATATCAGAAATACAAGTTGCAATAGAAGAACCCAGCATTGCAACAACTTCCGGATTGCACTCAGAGTCCACTGCCATAACCATGTTGTTTAAGGTTACGTCATTTCTGTAATCCTTTGGGAACAGAGGACGCATTGGTCTGTCAATCACACGGGAGGTTAAAATAGCATGCTCGCTTGCTTTTCCCTCTCTTTTGTTAAATCCACCCGGAATTTTACCTACTGCATACATTTTTTCTTCATATTCTACGCTTAATGGGAAGAAATCAATTCCTTCTCTTGGTTTGTCAGAAGCAGTAGCCGTAGACAATACGGTTGTATCGCCATAACGCATCAATGCAGCGCCGTTTGCCTGCTTTGCCACACGTCCTATATCAACTGTCAGTGTTCTTCCTGCCAGTTCCATTGAAAAACTTTTGTACATACTTTCATCTCCTTTTTCTTTTTACAGCAAAACCTGTCCGAAACAACTGAAAAACACACTTTTTCAAATGTTCTTTTCAGTGGTCTCGGTATCAGAATTTCTTTGCTGCTGTTCTATCTGCGGCACATTTTATACGCAGTGCCTTGCGTGAAAAAAAGGGCGGAAAACCTTCCGCCCCGTTCTCTGGTTCTGATTATTTTCTAAGACCTAAACGCTCAATTAAAGAACGGTATCTTTCAATATCAGTTTTTTTCAGATATGCAAGTAATCCACGTCTCTGACCTACCATTTTCAGAAGACCACGTCTTGAATGATGATCTTTGTGGTTTACTTTCAAGTGCTCTGTAAGCTCCTGAATTCTTGCTGTTAATACAGCTACCTGTACTTCCGGTGAACCTGTATCACCTGGTGTTCTTGCATATTCTGCCATGATTGCCTGTTTCTTTTCTTTAGAAATCATTTTGTTTTCCTCCATTATTTTAATCTAATCGCCGGTAATTAAGGAATGGTTGGAGAGTCCAATTTCTGAATTACGGCTAATTTCAACGTTTTGAGTATAGCATATCGCACATTGCTTGTAAAGAGATTTTATGAAATAAAAAATCTTGCTCCGCTTACAGCATGGGCTCTGTACAAATCAGAAACTTTAATTCCCGAAGCCGAGCTGCTGGCATGTACTACTTTTCCGTTTCCGATATACATCACCACATGATAAACAGAACCGTTTTCCGCATAAAAAATCAAATCACCGGGCAAAGCCTCCTCCACAGAAATTCTGGTTCCTGCGTTTGCCTGATCTGCTGCAACTCTTGGCAGAGAAATACCAAACTGCTTATAAATGCTCTGCACAAATCCGGAGCAATCTGCTCCGTTTGTCAGGCTTGTTCCTCCCCATACGTAAGGATTTCCCACAAATTGCAGAGCAAAGTCTACTATTTCCTGCCGTTTTCCTCCTATGGATGCAGCTGCGGCTACATTTTCCTTTTGCTGCAAGGAATAAGCATATTTCATTTCTTTTTGATTTGTAACCGTTAAATATTCTTCTTTTGTAAATCCTGTTTCCAAATAATCGCAAAAAACATATCCTGAAATTTCGTCTGAAGTAATGTAACACCAGTCTCCCTCCCGGCGTTCAACCTCGCAATATCCGTTCTTAGGAAGCTGTGCCAAAACCGGATGCTGAGTTCCTGCTCCTTCTCGGATATTTAAGCATGTATTTACATCTGCATAAGCGCCGTTTCTTTCCGTTTGTTTTTCAGGCGCTGCCCATACATCTCCTTCTCCCAAAAACATTCCTGTCAAAACAATTCCCGTTACCGTCATCCAAAGTTTAAATTTCTGTTTATTTCGCATAATATATCCCTTTCCCGAGGCTTTTCGCCAAATATGAAATGATAAAAGCCCAAGGGTACGTTCCCTCAGGCTTATCTTTTGTATATTATACATTTTTTATTCTTCCGGTTCTTCGTCTAAAATAGAAAATGCAATATTGGTCGCATGGTCTGCCACTCTTTCCAAGCCGGAAATAATATCCGAGAAAATCATTCCCGCTTCCTGCTTACATTTTCCTTTTTTCAGTCTTTCTACATGGGCTTCCTGCAAATCCCGTTCCATTTGGTCGATACCGTTTTCTAAATCCAGAATTTCCTGCAAATGCTCCTTACTGTTATTAGAAAACATATCAATGGAATAATTGGTGATTTTAATAACCCGATGAAGCATTTCCAAAAGCTCTGCTTCTGCTTCTTTGCTGAAGGAAATGTTTTTTTCTTTTCGCAGCACTGCTGAGTCAGCAGCATTTTCTGCGTGATCTCCAATTCTCTCAATATCATTTACCACATGGAACAGCCCGCCTATATTTTTCATGTCATCAATAGGCAGCGTACTTTGACTGATTTTCACCAGATAATCGGTAATGGCATGGTTCATGTAATTAATCTGCTGTTCTGTCTCATAAACCTCTTCTATTATCTTATCTTCCGGTTTAATCAAAACGTTTACGGCTTTTATCAAGTTCTCTACAGCAATATGTCCCATACGTTCTAATTCCTTTGTAACCTCTACCACTGCAGTATTTGGTGAAAATACACTGGATGGTCCTATATATTCCAGCTGAAAACCTTCTTGTTTCTCCTTACCTGCTTTATCCGGTACAAAGAAGTATGTAAGTTTTACAATCCATTTTGCAAACGGGAACAGAATAATTACCTGGAAAACTTTAAAGAATGTATGCGCATTGGCAACACATCTTCCAATATTGTCACCGGAAATTCCTCGAATTCCGGCTTCTACCCAGCTTTCTCCCACAAGCAGAATAGCTGCGATTACAATCGTTCCCATTACATTAAACAGAAAATGTATCATTGCCGCACGCTTTGCATCTTTGTTGCCGCTGATACTTGCCAACAGCGCTGTGGTACAAGAGCCGATATTACAGCCTAAAATAATGTAAAAGCATATCCACAGAGGCAGAAGTCCCTGTTGCGCCATTAAAAGCACAATACTGACTGTAACAGAGGAGCTCTGAATAATTGCTGTAATAACAAATCCTATGAGAATTCCCAAAAACGGATTGTTAATACCATGAAGAAGCTCCACAACAAACGGAGACTCTTTCATTCCCTCCATACTGCCTGACATCAGAGATAAGCCCATAAATAAAACGCCAAATCCCAATACCACTTCGCCAATCTGCTTCACCTTGTTATTTTTGCAGAACATGGTGACAATCACACCCAGCATTAAAAATACCGGTGCTGCCTGAGACAGATTAAATGCGACCAACTGTGAAGTAATGGTAGTACCTACATTGGCACCCATAATTACCCCTGCTGCCTGCACCAAATTCATCAGTCCTGCATTGACAAAGCTGACTACCATAACCGTTGTTGCGCTTGATGACTGTACAATTGCACAAAAAAGCATACCAAACAGCATACCGATAAAACGATTTTTGGTAAAGAAGTCAAGGAAGCTTCTCATCTTTGCTCCTGCCGCTTTTTCAATGCTTTCCCCCATTACGGTCATGCCGTATAAAAACAGACCAAGACCGCCAATCAGCGACAATAGGTTTTCTATATTCATTTTTCTCTCCTTCGTAAAAAAGATTTCTTTTCAAAACCTTTACTTTATGATAATCGAAGTTCTAATGCTTGTCCATATTCTTTTTCAAAAAAAGCTCGAGCTGTTTCTACATCTATATCTAATTGTGTCTTTAATTCTGACAAAGAGTCGAACTTTTTCTCAGGACGCAAATATTTGTAGAACCGCACTTCTGCCTCCTGCCCATACAAATCTTCATTGCAGTGAAAAAGATAGGTTTCCACTCCGATAAAATTTTCCTTCACCGTAGGTTTATAGCCTACATTTGTAATTCCGGAATAAACTTTTCCTCCCACAGAAGACTGTGTCACATACACGCCGTTTGGAGGCAGTTTTTTCATTGGCGGGGGAATTAAATTTGCAGTAGGCACGCCTATGGTTCTTCCAAGCTGCCTGCCATGAACAATTTCCCCTTTGATAAAATAAGGATAACCCAGCAGCTTTTGCACCTTTTCCATTCGTCCCTGTTCTAATTCTTCCCGAATGTACGTGCTGCTGATTTCCCTTTCGCCGTCTCTCTCTTTTTCAATAATTTCTACTGTAAATCCATATTTCTCTCCCAATGCAGAAAGAACTTCGGGATTTCCGCTGCGGTTATGTCCAAAATGAAAATCAGAACCGATTGCCACATATTCTGCATGAAGCCTGTCTACCAGATACTCTTTGACAAAAACTTCCGGCTCCATATTCATCAGCTCTTCTGTAAAGGGACATTCTGCCAAAATATCTGCATGAAGCGCCTCCGCCACCTCTCGTTTTTCTTCATAAGTTAAAAGCAGCTTTGGCATACATTTCTGCTGATAAGCCTTGTAGGGCAAATCAAAAGTAAAAATTATGGTACGACAGTTTTCGCCGGATTTTTGTTTGATACATTCCACCAGCTTTTGATGTCCTCTGTGAAATCCATCAAACTTTCCCAACGTAACCGCACTCCGTATACCGGAATTCAAATGAGGGACTTCTGTTGTATAAATCATAGCTTCTCCTTTGCCTCATTGAAAATCCTGAGGGGTACAAAATATTGTCAGCGGCTTGTACTGCTGTTTGGAAGCGTTCCATTCATAAATTCCGATAAAAATACCGCTACTGGTATACATACGCACTCTTTCTTGGAGAGTATTTTGCTTACAAGGAACAGGATTTCCGTTTTGCAGCATTTTATCAAACTGCGGCTGTGCCAAATAAGCCGGATAGGAAGAAAACATTTCTTCCACGGAAACAATTTTTTCATCTATTTTCTCTTCCTGTACAAGCGCTTCTATTTGAGATAATTTTAAACTGTCTTCAATGGAAAAACGCTCCACCTGTGTTCTTAACAAGCTCTCCATACAGCCCATACAGCCCAATTTTTCTCCGATGTCGTGACAAAGCGTACGAATATAAGTGCCTTTTGAGCAGGTTACGGAAAAGCGCACAAAAGGCAGCTCCATTGACAAAATTTTTATCTCATAAAAAGTAACCGGTCTCGGCTGACGCTCAATTTCAATGCCCTCTCTGGCAAGCTCATACAGCTTCTTTCCCTGTACCTTTAAAGCAGAATACATGGGAGGAATTTGCTGCTGCTCACCTAAAAAACCTGCCATACAGGCTTCCACTTCGGATGGAGTAACTTCTACCGGACATTCTTTTAAAATCTTGCCGGAAATATCCTGTGTATCCGTCTCTATTCCTAAATGAAGAACCGCTTCATAAGTTTTTCGCTTATCTGTCAATAAAGAACATAGCTTTGTACCTTTTCCCAGACAGACCGGAAGAACACCTTCCGCATCAGGGTCTAACGTCCCTGTATGTCCGATTTTTTTCTGTTTCAAAATTCCACGAAGCTTTGCAACCACATCATGAGAGGTATAGCCCTTTTCTTTATAAACATTAATAATTCCGTTTTTCATTTCTAATTCGCATCTTTCAACAATTGTTTTTCAATAGCACGCAGCAGATTATTCATGGCATCATAAACAGAACCGCACAAGGTACATCCGGCTGCAAGAACGTGTCCGCCGCCACCAAAATAAGACGCCACCTCATTTACATCTACCCTGCCGTTTGAGCGCAGACTTACTTTAAACTCCTGTGACTTTATCTCATAGAGGAAAATAGCAACCTCCACTCCTTTTGTTACCCGTAACTGCTGCACAATTCCGTCTAAATCTTTTGGTGTGACATGGTAAAATTCCATGTCTTTTTGGCGAAGACTTCCGATAATACACTTTCCGTCAAGAACCAGAATGCTTTCCATCAGACATCTTCCCAAAATCTGATTTTGCACATAAGTCTTTTCGTAAAAAGCCTGATCTACAATTTTTGAGAAATTAATCCCTGTCTCCATAAGCTTTGCTGCAATTTGCATGGTCTGAGGTGTTGTACAGGAATATTGGAACACGCCTGTATCATTGACAATTCCTGTATAAATAGCTTCCGCACAGCTTTTCGTTACTTTTTCCTCTTCCAAAAGTGTATACAAAAGCTCTGATGCAGAGCTTGCAGTCGGACGGATTAGGTCAATATCTGCAAAGCCTTTGTTGCTCACATGATGGTCAACACAAATGGTCTTCTTGGCAGTATCCAAAGCAGCTCCCACTACACCGACTCTATCTTTCACACTGGTGTCCAGAATAAACAGCACATCATATATCTTATTCTCATCCAGCTCTTTTTTTACCTCATGGATGGAGTTCAGGAAGGAAAATCCCTCCTTCACTTCCTCCAGATATACATCCGCTTCAATTTCCGGATAATTTTCCTTCAGATACAGATATAAGCCCATACAAGAGCCTACACAGTCACCATCCGGTCTTACGTGACCGGCAATGGCTGCTGTTTTCACTCCTGCTAATTCACTGGTTATTTTCTCCATCTTCCTGCACCTCCTCTTTTCCGGTGACTTCATCAATCAATTTTGACATGGCAACACCGTACTCAATAGACTCGTCTAAAATAAAACGAATTTCCGGAGTATTTCTAAGATTGATATTTTTTGCAAGCTGTCTGCGAATATAGCCTTCTGCACTTTTCAAGCCTGCAATGGTATTATTTTTTGCCTCTTCATTTCCCATAACACTGATATAGGCTCTGCATGTTTTTAAATCCGGAGCAACTTCCACCGCTGTTACTGATGTCATGGGATGAATTCTCGGGTCTTTAATCCCTTCCCGAATTAAATTCGCCAGTTCATGCTGAACTTCTGCATTTACACGGGTATTTTTAATACTGTTTTTTCTCATGATTTCCTTTCCGCTTTCTAAAAGCTCTATCTTGGAACTTCCACCATAATATATGCTTCTACTCTGTCTTCTTCCTTGATGTCGTTGAAATCTTCAAATACAAGACCACATTCATATCCTGCTTTTACTTCTTTTACGTCATCTTTAAAACGTTTCAGAGAAGCCAGCTCGCCTTCAAAAATCTGCTCGCCTTCTCTGCTGATACGTACTTTACAATTTCTCTGGAAAATACCGTCCAGAACGTAAGAACCGGCAATATTTCCAACACCTGATGCCTTGAAAATCTGACGTACTTCTGCATGACCGATAACTTTTTCTTCGAATACAGGATCCAGCATACCTTTCATAGCAGCTTCCACATCTTCGATTGCCTGATAAATAACACGATAAAGACGTAAGTCAACGCCTTCCTGCTCTGCAACAGATTTTGCAGTTGCATCCGGTCTTACGTTAAATCCGATAATAATTGCATTGGAAGCGCTTGCCAGTGTAACGTCAGACTCGTTGATTGCACCAACACCGCCGTGGATTACTTTTACAACAACTTCTTCATTGGAAAGTTTTACAAGACTCTGTTTTACCGCTTCTACCGAGCCCTGTACATCAGCTTTGACAATCAATGGCAATTCTTTCAGATTACCTGCCTGAATTTGACTGAATAAGTCATCCAGAGACATTTTTGCCTTTGTTTCTTCCAGAAGACGGTTTTTATTTTCAGAGACAAAGGTCGCCGCAAAGTTCTTTGCTTCTTTATCGTTTTCTGTAACAACCAGAATTTCTCCTGCATTTGGTACATCGCTTAATCCCAAAATTTCAACCGGTGTGGAAGGACCTGCTTCTTTTACTTTTCTTCCCTTATCGTCAATCATTGCACGAACTTTACCTGAGCATGCTCCTGCCGCAATAAAGTCGCCTACACGCAGTGTTCCCTTCTGTACTAAAATAGTTGCCACAGGACCTTTTCCTTTATCCAGCTCCGCTTCGATTACAAGACCTCTTGCTCTTCTGTTCGGGTTTGCTTTCAGCTCTGCAACTTCGGCAGTTAAAAGTATCATTTCCAACAGATTGTCAATTCCTTCTCCTGTGTGAGCAGAAACAGGCACAAAGATTGTACTTCCGCCCCAATCCTCCGGAATTAACTCATATTCGGATAACTCCTGTTTTACTCTTTCGATATTTGCACTTGGTTTATCAATTTTGTTGATTGCAACAATGATTTCTACGCCCGCAGCTTTTGCATGGTTAATTGCTTCTACTGTCTGTGGCATAACACCGTCATCGGCTGCTACTACCAAGATTGCAATATCTGTCGCATTTGCACCACGCATACGCATTGCAGTAAACGCCTCATGTCCCGGTGTATCTAAGAAGGTAATCTTTTCGCCGTCTACGCTTACCATATAAGCGCCGATATGCTGTGTAATACCGCCTGCTTCACGGTCAGTCACATGAGTTTTTCTGATGCAGTCCAAAAGAGAAGTTTTACCATGGTCAACGTGTCCCATAACACATACAACCGGCGGTCTGGAAACCAAAGTAGCCGCATCCTCTTCTTCTTCTTTTAAAAGCTCCTCGATTACATCGACTTTTTCTTCCTGTTCTGCAATAATATCGTAATCTAAAGCAATTTCTTGTGCCTTTTCAAAATCAATTTCATGGTTTACCGTAACCATAACACCTTCTAAGAAAAGCTTTTTCACAATTACAGACGGCTGCATTTTCATTTTTTCAGCCAGCTCACGGATTGTCATTTTTTCCGGAAGTGTAATTTCCTTCACTTCTTCCTTCTTTTCTTCCTTAGGATGAGATACCGGCTTCTGAAGCTGCATTGCTTTCGGAATTTTCTGTGCCTGACGGCGTCCGCCCTGATTTGGACGTTTTCCCTGATTTTGATATTCATCTCTGCGGTTGTCTTTTTTCTTGTTTTCTCTGTTTGCCTTACGGCTGTCTTTTTCTACAAACTCCAGCTTTGGAGCATCAAATTTAGAGGACTGTTCACGTCTGCTGTCATTTCCTCTTCCATCGTTTCTGCCGCCAAAACGTCCGTTTCCACGTTCTCCCTGATTATTTCCAAAACGGTTTCCGGAGCGTTCTCCGTTTCCATTGTTATTATTGAAACGATTGCCCTGACGATTTTCTCCGTTTCCGTTAAAACGGTTATTTGAGCGGCCTTCCTGATTATTATTGCCATTATAGCGATTATTATTTGGTCGGCCTTCTCCATTGCTGCGATTGTTTGGACGGCCCTCCCCATTTCCGTTAAAACGGTTATTTGGTCGGTTCTGGCGGTTCTCTCCGTTTCCGCCCCTGTTGTTTGGACGGCTTTCCCCGTTATTTTTATTAAAATGGTTGTTTGGTCGGTTTTCCCCTCCGTTGTTATTGCGATTACCCTGACGGTTCTCTCCGTTTTCTTTATAACGATTGTTATTTGGTCGGTTGTTATTTCTATTTTCCTGTTTCAAATCCTGTGTACCTCTGTTTTCTTCGCTTCTATGCTCCTGCGGTTTTTGTTTCTTCTCCGATGTATGGCTGGCATTCTGAGGGCGGAATACCTGAATAATCTTTTTCTTAGGTTTTTCACCATCTTCCTGTTTTGCAGGAGAATTTCCTTCTTGAGCAGTTTTGTTTCCTTTTTTATAAGTATCTCTCACCATGTTGGCATGTGTTTCGTCTACATTGCTCATGTGACTGGTTAATTCTATATTTTTTGATTTTAAAAAATCTAAAACCTCTTTATTTGTTTTGTTTACTTCCTTTGCTAGTTCGTAAACTCTTATTGTTGACATATATTGCCCTCCTTCTCATGTTAATAACCCATTTTTTCCAATTTTTTAATCATTGCCACAGCAAAATTTTCATCTGTCACTCCAAGAGATGCACGATAATCTTTTCCGATGGCGCTTCCCAACTCCTCCTTTGTTCCCACGTTATAGAAAGGCACTTCATAATATGTGCACATATCTTTAAACTTTTTCTTCGTATTTTCTGATGCGTCCTGCGCTGTAAGGACTAAAAAAACCTGACCGGATTTTACTCCCTTTTCAGTAGCAAACTCTCCGCTTACAATTCTTCCCGCCTTTGCCGCCAGACCTAAAAAAGCCAGTTCTTTATTTCTGCTCAATATTCTCAAACTCCCTTTCAAGGCTTTCGTAAACCTCTTTTGGTATAGCCATTTTTAAAGAACGTTCCAGTCCCCTGTTTTTTGCGGCATTTTGCAAACATTCTTTAGAAAAGCATAAATAAGCGCCTCTTCCGTTTTTACGTCCGGTAGTATCTAAAACAATTTCGTTTTCTGCTGTTTTTAATACACGCATCATTTCCTTTTTGCTTTTCATTTCACCGCAGCCCACGCATTTTCGCATAGGGACTTTCTTTTCTGTACTCATACGCCCACCTTATTCTTCTGCTGTTTCTTCAGCGCTTACTTCCTCTTCGTAAACAGCTTCTGCGCTTTCCTCAGCAGGTGTTTCCTCATATTCTTCCTCATAAATTTCTAATTCGCCCAGTTCACCGGCTTCTCTTGCCTGTGTCTCGCTCTTAATGTCAATTTTAAAGCCTGTCAGTCTTGCTGCCAGTCTTGCATTCTGTCCTTCTTTACCGATTGCCAGAGAAAGCTGGAAGTCCGGAACAATTACTGTTGCACTTTTCTCTTCCGGATCAGCAGTAACAGAAATAACCTTTGCAGGACTTAATGCGTTTTCAATCAACAGAGCAGGATTGTCACTCCAGTTAATAATGTCAATCTTTTCTCCTCTTAACTCTTCTACAACAGAATTTACTCTTGCACCGTTAATACCAACACATGCGCCTACCGGATCTACGTCCGGGTCATTGCTCCAAACGGCAATCTTTGTACGGGAGCCTGCTTCTCTTGCAATACTCTTTACTTCCACAGTTCCGTCTTTAATCTCTGTAACCTCTGCCTCAAAAAGGCGTTTTACTAATTCAGGATGTGTTCTGGAAACCATAATCTTTGGTCCTTTTGGTGCATCCTTCACTTCCAGAATATATACTTTAATTCTTTCCGTAGGTTTAAATACTTCTGTCTTAACCTGCTCATTTTCTGTTAAAATCGCATCTGCTTTTCCTAAGTTAATACTGTAATTTCTTCCCAGACTGCGCTGTACAATACCTGTCACTACATCTTTTTCTTTTCCGTAATACTGGTCAAAAATCACTTTTCTTTCTTCTTCACGGATTTTTTGTAAAATAACGTTTTTAGCATTCTGTGTGGCAATACGTCCAAATTCCTTTGATTTAATTTCCACATTTACAATATCACCCAGTCCATACTGAGAATTCATCATTTTTGCGTCTGCCAGACTAATCTCTGTAACCGGATCATACACTTCCTCTACGACAGTTTTTTCTGCAAGCACACCAAAATCGCATGTTTCGGGATTAATATTCACTTTAATATTATCTGCTTTTCCGAAATGGTTTTTACATGCCTGAATTAAAGACTGCTCAATAGCCTCTAACAAAGTATCTTTACTGATAGATTTCTCTTTCTCCAGAATGTTGAGTGCCTCCAATAATTCTGTGTTCATTTTTTACTTTCCTCCTAAAATTAAAAATCAAATGCAAGACGAATAAGGGCGATGTCTGATTTCTGAAAAGTCATTTCTGTCCCCTCGCAGTCAATCGTCACACTGCTTTCATTATATTCCTTTAAAATACCGTAAAATTCCTTCTCTTTATTGATTGCACGATAAGTTCTGATTTCCAGTTCCTTACCCATGCTCCTTTTATAATCCTTTTCTTTCTTTAAAGGTCTTCCAAGACCGGGAGAGCTTACTTCCATAATATAAGCTTCATCAATAAAGTCTTCTTCATCCAGCTTCTGAGAAAATGTCCGGCTGACAACTTCGCAGTCATCCACGGTAATTCCTTCCGGCTTGTCAATATAAGCTCTCAGGTAAAAATTGCTGCCTTCCTTTACATATTCCACATCTACCAGTTCAAAATCATGTTCTGCTACAATAGGCTCTAATAATGCTTCTGCTTTCTGCTCATAAATTTCTTTTTTACTCATGTTCTCACCTTCTCCCTGCGTTCCTTAGGTATACAAACGATAAGAGTGGACCGTTGGTCCACTCTTATGCTTTGATAACTATCTAGTTCTTTATTAGGATAACACTATTCCCAGAAACTTGCAAGTTCTTTTTTCAATTCCACAGGATTACCAGAAGATTATCCTTTCCCCCATAGGAAATTTGCCATGAAATTTGCTCTCCCGGAGAAAATACCGTGGTCGTTTGAATAACTTCCTGTATTAAATCTCCTTCCACAATGTCCTGTATAGCCTGCTGATATCCCGCTTCTTCCTGAAAGCACAATTCTGTCTTCTGACTGTTTGCTTCAATATCTCTTTTTAAGACTTCGCAGATACGCTCCTTGTCATAAATCTCATACCAGCAGCCTTTTCTTTTATAATAATGATAGCTTTCATCTGTACAGGATGGCAGTAAGATATCTTCATTTGCTTTATGTGTAGCGCTAATGGTCTTATCACTGCAACATAAATAACTGTAAGAAATGGCATCTTCTCTGTCTCCTTTGGCATTATATCCGGGAGACCCCCAAGTAGTATCTACATAATAGTAGTTTTCACCAATTTGAACTAAATTCCATGCGTGACTGGAAGAAGTTTCATCTAAGATATTGCCTGTTACCAATGTGCAAAAAATACCCATTTTATTTAATAAATATTGAGTTGCTTTTGCATATCCCATGCACACGGTTTTCTTTTCCAGAAACACACTTTGAATTGTCTGATTATAAGAGCTGGACTCATCATATTCTACTTCTCGAATTAAAAGCTCGTACACGCTTTTTATTTTTTCATATGTATCTGCGGAAACATCGATTGCAGCAATCCATTCCTCTGCCTGCTTTTCAATCTCCTGTTTCAGTTCTTCTGTCTGCTCTTTTTCTACTGTGTATACCGGCATAATCTGCGTGACAGTTTTCGTATTTTCAGTCAAATCCTCTACCGTGGTATATTGGAATTCACCTTCTATCCAAAAGTATTCGGGATGGTCAATCATCACCATATTAAAAACGGTTATAAGTCTGTCCTCCGAAAGAGATGTAATTTTAATTTCTGCTTCCTGCTGCTCCAAGCCCTCTGCAATCTGTCTGTAAACTTCTTGTTCCTCTTTTGACAAACTTTGATATCCATAGTAAAGCGCTTCTTCTGAGACCGCAATCTGCCTTTCCGGCAGTTTTTGCGTTATACCGCTTTCTTTTTCAGCTTTTGGCAAGCATCCGGACAAGCTTAGAAGTAAACAACATATCAGAAAAAAGACTCTTGCTTTTCTTGTTTTCTTCAATAATTCACCTCTTTCCTGTTTTATACCCGTGTCTTTGTCCCCTTTGTGTCACGCTTTCCAAGTTTTAATTTATTTAATACCAAGGTTTTCTCTTTATAAGAAATCGGATATTCGGTACGGTTTTCCAGCATATAAGCATGCTCTACACAGTCACTCTCATTCATTTTTATTCCCCGAACACCCAGCGCTGTTTTCTTCTTATATGGAATTTCTGCCTTCAAAAATTTCAGGAAATATCCTTCTTTTGTCTGTAAAACCAAATGTTCCATGGCTTCCGCATTCTGCACCATAACAATACTGTCTTCCTCTGCAAGCTTTGTGGAAGAAATGGTTCTTTTGGCAACATCAAATTCTTTACCTTCTACTAATTTTACCATACCTTTTGCCGTAACAAAGCAAAGGGTTGTATGAATAATATCTGCCATACTTCCCACAAAAACAATCTGCTCTGCTGCACTGTCATAATTGCTGACATTATCTACCGGTATTCCTTTATCTCTGAACTTTCCAAATGGCAGCTCCTGCACCTTAATGGTATACATTCTTCCCGCATCTGTAAACAAGCAGATTTTACCTGTATTCATACAAGTAAGAACATATTTATTCTCACTGTCAGCAGTTTCTTTATTTCTCTCATAAGTGGATTTGTCTATTGTTCTGGCATAGCCAAAACGGTCCATCAAAAAGACAACTTCCATTTCCTCTATTTTCTTTTCTTCATAAACAGCTTCCGCAGCATTTTCTACTACTGTACGACGTACTCTGCTGTATTCTTTTTTTACCTTTTGCAGTTCTTTTATAATTACCTTAGACATAGAAGAATAATTATTCAAAATATCTTCATACAAAGCAATTTTTTTCATGGTTTCTTCATGCTCTGCCATAAGTGTTTCAATTTCCAATCCAATCAGCTTATAAAGACGCATATCTAAAATTGCTGTTGCCTGACGTTCTGTAAAATGAAGCTTTTTCGCCTGACGTTCACTGGTTTTTGTCTTGAAATGAATACCTTCTGTCTCACCGTAAATCAGACATTTTTTCACCTGTTCTCTGCTTTTACTTCCCCGTAAGATTTCAATAATCAAATCTATAACATCACAGGCTTTTATAAGACCTTCCTGTACTTCCTGATTTTCCCTTTCTTTTGCTAAAAGACTGGTATATTTTCTTGTAGCAATATCAAACTGAAAATCTACATGATGCTCAATAATCTGCTTTAAGCTCAATGTCTCCGGCTTACCGTCTGCCACTGCCAGCATATTTACACCGAACGTATCTTCCAAACGTGTCTTTTTGTAGAGCATATTTTTCAGATTTTCTACATCAGCTCCCTTTTTCAATTCAATAACAATACGGATACCTTCTTTTGAGGACTGATTTGCAATATCTACAATATCCGTTGTTTTCTTGCTTTCGCTTAAAGCTGCTACGTCATTTAAAAACTTTCCGATATTCGCCCCTATCATAGTATAAGGAATTTCTGTAATAACCAACAACGATTTCCCGTTTTTTCCTTTTTCTACTTCTACTTTTCCACGGATTTTAATTTTACCTGTTCCTGTTTCATAAATAGAAAGTAAATCGTCTTTATTGACAACAATGCCGCCTGTTGGAAAGTCCGGTCCTTTGATATATTCCATTAATTCCCGAACAGTAATCTCATTATTTTTCATATATGCAATTACTGCATCAATGACTTCTCCCAAATTATGGGGAGGAATACTGGTTGCCATACCTACGGCAATTCCGTCTGCCCCATTAACAAGAAGATTTGGGATTTTTACCGGTAAAACTTCCGGTTCTTTTTCTGTCTCATCAAAATTAGGCAGAAAATCCACCACCTGTTTATCCATGTCGCTCAAGTAAACTTCCTGTGTAATTTTCTGAAGACGGGCTTCTGTATATCGCATAGCAGCTGCCCCATCCCCCTCAATAGAACCAAAATTCCCGTGACCGTCTACCAAAGGAAGTCCTTTTTTAAATTCCTGCGCCATTACCACAAGCGCCTCATATATCGAGCTATCTCCATGGGGATGGTATTTACCCATGGTATCTCCCACAATACGGGCACATTTTCGATAAGGTCTGTCATATCGAATACCCAATTCATACATATCATACAGCGTTCTTCTCTGTACCGGTTTTAATCCGTCACGTACATCAGGAAGCGCTCTGGCAATGATAACACTCATGGCATAATCAATATATGACTTCTGCATAATTTCTGAATATTCGGTTCTGATAATATTTTCCTGTATGTCAGCCATTTGTAACCTCCTATATATCTAATTGGGCATCTCTGGCATGCTCATAAATAAACGCTTTTCTTGGCGGAACTTCTGTACCCATAAGAATTTCCGTTACCTCTGACGCCATTCTCGCATCTTCAATTTCTACCAGACGCAGCATTCTTGTCTCAGGGTTTAACGTTGTTTCCCAAAGCTGCTGTGCATCCATTTCACCCAGACCTTTATATCTTTGCAGAGTAAACGAACCTTTATGAGTTCTTCTGTATTTTTCCAGCGCCTTATCATCATAAAGATATTCTTCTTTTCCTTTTGTCGGCATTGCTTTATACAATGGAGGCATGGCAATATATACATGACCTTCGTAAATCAGCTCCGGCATAAAACGATAAAACAAAGTAAGAAGCAAGGTAGAAATGTGTGCTCCGTCCACATCCGCATCTGCCATAATAATAATTTTATTATAGCGAAGTTTTGTAATATCAAAATCGTTCCCATAGCCTTCTGAAAAACCGCAGCCAAAAGCATTAATCATTGTTTTGATTTCTGCATTGGCAAGAACCTTATCAATGGTGGCTTTCTCCACATTTAAAATTTTTCCTCTGATTGGAAGAATTGCCTGAAAGCTTCTGTCTCTGGCACTCTTCGCACTTCCTCCCGCAGAGTCTCCTTCCACAATAAAAATCTCACATAAAGAAGGATCTCTTTTTTCACAATTTGACAGCTTTCCATTGGAGTCAAAGGAATATTTCTGCTTTGTTAATAAGTTTGTCTTTGCCTTTTCTTCTGTTTTGCGAATTTTAGCTGATTTCTCTGCACAGGCAAGAACACTTTTCAACACATCCAGATTTCTGTCAAAGTATAATACAATTTCCTCGCCTGTAACTTTACCCGTTGCCTTTGATGCGTCCTGATTATCTAGTTTTGTTTTCGTCTGTCCCTCAAATCTGGGCGCCGGATGCTTAATCGATACTACTGCTGTCATGCCGTTACGCACGTCTGCTCCGGTAAAATTACTGTCTTTCTCTTTTAAAATACCAAGCTCTCTGGCATAAGTATTCATAACAGATGTAAAGGTAGTTTTAAAGCCTGTAAGATGTGTTCCGCCTTCTGAATTATAAATATTATTACAAAATCCCAATACGTTCTCCCGAAACTCATTTACGTACTGGAACGCCACCTCTACCGTAATTCCGTCACTTTCTCCTTTAAAGTAAACAGGTTCATGGATACATTCGCTTTTTTTATTCAAATCCTTAATAAAGCCTACAATTCCATCCGGCTCATGAAAAACAATTTCTTCCGACTCAACACCTCTGTTATCCTGAAAAAGAATAGTCAGCTCCGGATTTAAGTATGCTGTTTCATGCAGACGGCTTTTTACTTCCGTGGAAGAAAATCGGGTTTTCTCAAAAATTTCATCATCCGGCAAAAAATTGATACAAGTTCCTCTGGTCTTTGTACGTCCCAGCTTTGGCAAGAGTCCATCCTCCAACGGAATAGTCGGAATACCTCTTTCGTAATGGTCATGGTGAATATATCCGCCTGTGCTGACTTTTATGTCCAAAAACGCTGATAGAGCATTTACAACAGAAGAACCTACTCCATGAAGTCCACCGCTAGTCTTATATACAGAGTCATCAAACTTACCTCCGGCATGCAAAGTAGTAAAAACAAGGCGCTCTGCTGACATTCCCTTTTCGTGCATTCCTACCGGTATTCCTCTCCCATCATCTTCGATGGTAGCAGAACCGTCCTTTTCCAATGTAACCCGAATATTTTTACAATATCCTGCTAAATGTTCATCTACTGCATTATCCACAATTTCATATATGAGATGATTTAAGCCTTTTCTTGAAACACTTCCTATATACATACCCGGACGCTTCCGAACTGCCTCCAGACCTTCCAGTACCGTAATGCTACTGGCATCATACGTATTTTTCTTTGCCATTTCTACAAACCTCTCTTAAACTAAACTTACATCAATTTTCCATTTTATTTTCCATCGGAATAAAATCTTCCCAATCTTGTATTCTGCATACGTTTCATCAAATAAACACCGGCAATTCCGCATAAAATTCCTAAAACAGTCCCTGCCAAAACATCTGTGGGAAAATGTACATAAAAGTACAATCTGGAAATCCCCATAAGTGCCGCCAGTACACAAGCTGCTATTCCAAACTTTTTCTCTGTAAGCAGCAATGCTCCCGCAGAAGCAAAAGATGCCATCGTATGACCGGAAGGAAAAGAATAATCCTTTGGCACACGCACCAAAAGCTCAATATCTTCCCGTATCCAACATGGCCTCGGTCTGGCTACCAAAGGTTTCAAAATTATATTCGCCAATATAAGGTCTAAAATCAATGCGAAAAGAACCGCCACTCCGCATTTTCGATATTTCTTCGTACATAGCAAAACAATTCCTAATACAATCCAAAACCATCCGGCTTCGCCTAACATGGTAATAAATGCCATGATTTTGGTAAGCACCGGATTTTGAATGTTTTGCAGCATGTCTAAAATTGCAAATTCCCACTCCATACACATTTCCTCTCTTGTTTTATTTTAACGCAAAATCTTCTATATCATATCCCATTTTAAAGATATTTTCAAATAATTTTTCTTTTTCTATATTTTATCGAACATAAGTTCTGTTGTCAATAGTATTTATTTTAATATTTTTTCAAAAAAACTATTGACATTTCCCATTTAACAGGGTATTATGTGTGAGTACGGTTCGTTGGTCAAGCGGTTAAGACGCCGCCCTCTCACGGCGGAAACACGGGTTCGATTCCCGTACGAACTGCTTTACAAAAGAAATACCATGTGGTATTTCTTTTTTTATTTTATAAGACAATCTGTTTTGTAAAATAATTCCGATACAACTCTGCTATTCTTGCAAAAAAGGAGAACCTTATGAAAAAATACATTGATTTACATGTTCATTCTACTGTCTCTGACGGAACTTTTACCCCCTCTGAATTAGTACATTATGCCATAGAAAAAAACTTATCTGCTTTTGCTCTCACAGACCATGATACAACAGACGGTTTAGAAGAAGCTTTTAAAGCTGCTTGCGGAAGTAATTTAGAAATAATTCCCGGCATTGAGCTGTCTACTACATGGAATTCTACGGATGTTCATATTGTAGGTCTGGATATTGACTGGAAAAATACATATTTTAGAAAAACTCTTTCTGAATTTCAAGCTTCAAGAGAGCTGCGTAACGAAAAAATGATAGCACGTCTTCAAAAAGAAGGAATTCCTATAACGGTCAAGCTTATGGAAGAGGATTTTCCAAACAGTGTTTGGACACGTGCTCATTTCGCTCGTTTTCTTTTTGATCACAACTATGTAGGTTCTATGAAGGAAGCTTTTGACCGTTATCTGGGAAATCATGCCAAATGTTATGTCCCAAGAGAAAAGGTCACCCCTTTTCAGGCAATTCATCTCATTCATGAAGGCGGAGGAAAGGCAATTTTTGCCCATCCTATCCTTACCAGATTGTCAAAAGACCGATTGGAAAGTCTGGTAAATGAATTATCCCAAAATGGCTTAGACGGCATAGAAACTCTATATGTTTCTTATACTCCGGCGGATGAATTATTTACAAAACAGCTAGCAAAACGTTATGGACTAAAGCAATCCGGAGGCAGTGATTTTCATGGAAGCAACAAACCTCACATTGATTTGGGATGCGGAAAAGGTAATTTAAAAATTCCTTATGAAATTCTCGAACAGTTGAGAGCATAGTCTTTACACAAATAAAAAGGGCTATCGCATTAAGTCACATCCCGAATATTTATACATTTGAGGATAATGCTTAAAGCGACAGCCTCTTCTATTTTCATGAGCTCTGTTTTAAGCTACCCAAAGCCCATTTTCATCTACATAATATTTGCCGTCCTGAACCCATTCCGACACAGCCATTGTTCCATCAGATTTTAAATAATAATTTCCAACCCAAGTGTCAGATGCCATAACGCCATCATCGTACAGATAATACCAGTTATCTCCTACTTTCTGCCAGCCTGTCACCATCCAGCCTGAAGCATCAAAGTAATACCATTTCCCATCTATCTTTTTCCAATTTAACGCTGTATAGCTTCCGTCACTATGGCGATACCACCACTTTCCTCCTGAGGACATCCATTTTTCTTTTAATATTTCAGGTTTCCATGCACCGGACACATCTACATAATCCTCTCCTATCCAACTGTCTGTTGCCATAGTTCCATCTTCATTAAAATAGTACCAGCTATCATCTATTTGTTTCCAACCGATTACCACATTTCCCTGTTCATCTAAATAGTAAGAGACATCATTCAGCTTTAACCAGCTGTCTTTTTGAAATTCTCCTGTTACAAGCCAGTATTTCCACTTTCCGTTGACCTTTACCCATCGATTCTCTTTTTCAACCGCTCCTTTTGCATCAAAGCAGTACGGTTTCCCGTCAATTTCGTGTACGCTCTCATCTGTAAAGGTTCTTCCATTTTCATCAAAATAATACCAGCCATCGTCGATTTTCATCCACTCCGGTGATAATTTCACATATCGGGTTTTGATACCTGAGTCATGGAATTCTGATATTACTGCTGCCGAGTCCGTAGCCGTAGCATACACCTTTGAATTTGGAAGACAATCCCGTTCTCTTTCGGTAAAAGAGGTTTCATATCCTGTTATTACCACAGCTTTGGGATTTAAAGATGTCAAAAAATAGGTCGTATTATTCCAGTCATTAGAATGATGCGCCATTTTCATTAAATCAATGCTAATTCTTTTTCCAGTATTTATCTGTGTTTCATCAATTTTCTCGAAAACTCCTGTATCTTTCACCACACGATTTTCAGGAAGGTCAAAAACTGTTGCGCTTACCGCCTTGTAATTTTCCTTCGGATATTCTTCTTTCAATTCAGGTTCTGCTCTGTTTTCCGGCTGATATTGCGGCAAATCTCCCAACTCTTCAATTAACTGATTTGCAAGTCTTCCCGTATCTCCCTCTGTTGGATCTATGTCTGCTGTCAGAAGCGCTGTTCTTCCATATGCCGTAATCTTTGTAACAATACAATTCTCATTTTCATCTACAACAGGCAGTATCTGCCTGTTTTTATCCCTTCTGCGTTGAAGGTTCATCAAATCGATTGACATATCCCCTAAAGTAAAAGAACGATATTCTGTATTTTCCTCCAAATCCAAATCTGTAATAATTTCCGTATTGTTTCTGTTCGCCGCATCTATAATATCATCATATATATACTGATTATCCCATAAATGAAACTCATTTTCTTTTACAATATAAGAGTCATCATATCGATTAATATATAACCTGTCTGTGGGAAAAGCATCTAGAATCTCATCCCCTCCTCCAATATGGTCGCTATGAGAATGTGTTGCCACACAAAAATCCAGTTTTTCTACTCCTTGACTTTTCAGATAATGAATAACCTGCTGTTCATATCCAACTCCCTTGGTAATTCCGCTTCTAAGAGGGTATCTGCTGTCTGTTCCGTCCGGATAATCCCAGTCCTCACCAAAGTCCACCAATCCATAATGCCCATTACTCTCCAGCAAAATGGCATCTGTTGCACTGTTCAAAGATATAAAATGAATTTTTGTTTCTTGGGGCGCTGCTTCTGTGGAGGAAGGTAACATCCATATAGATGCTGTTGCAATTCCTGCTGCAACTATTTTTTTTATTTTCCTTGCTTTACAATTTATATAAATCACCTCCGTTTATATTGTTTCACTTGATATTATCAATAATACTTTTTAATATTTTGTTTGTCAAACAAAATCCTCTGACATCCCACTTGAAAAGCTTATAGGATTTTCGTATAATAAAAATGTTCGTTTACACAAACGAAAATTATAAACGCACAAAGGAGTTAAAAGGATGGAGAAAAAGACATTTGTTACAAAAGAGCAGCTTGAAGAAATCATAAAAACATATCCCACCCCATTTCATCTTTATGACGAAAAAGGAATTCGGGAAAATGCAAAAGCTATGAAAGAAGCCTTTTCATGGAACAAGGGATTTAAAGAATATTTTGCAGTAAAAGCAAATGCCAATCCATTTTTAATCAACCTTTTAAGAGAATATGGTTTTGGCTGTGACTGTTCATCTTATACAGAACTGATGCTGTCAGAAGCCATTGGCTGTGTCGGAGAAGATATTATGTTTTCCTCCAATGATACACCGACAGAGGACTTCCAATACGCAGCTCAATTAGGAGCTACCATTAATTTAGACGATATTACCCACATTGATTTTTTAGAAAAAGCTATCGGAAAAATTCCTGAAAGAATTAGCTGTCGTTTTAATCCCGGCGGCATTTTTGAAGTATGCAACGGAATTATGGATAATCCGGGAGACGCAAAATACGGCATGACAGAGGAACAGATTTTTGATGCTTTCCGCATTTTAAAAGAAAAAGGCTCTAAAGAATTTGGAATACATGCCTTTTTGGCAAGCAATACCGTCACCAATGAATATTACCCTATGCTGGCAAAAAAACTTTTTGAGCTTGCAGTGAGACTTGAAAAAGAAACAGGCGCCAAAATATGCTTTATTAACCTTTCAGGCGGCGTGGGTATTCCATATACCCCTGACCAAGAGCCAAATGATATCCGTGCCATCGGAGAAGGTGTTCACCGTGTTTACGATGAAGTCCTTGTTCCTGCGGGTATGGGTGATGTTGCTATTTATTCCGAATTGGGACGTTTTATGATGGGACCCTATGGCTGTCTTGTAACAACCGCAATCCACGAAAAACATACCCATAAAGATTATATCGGCTTAGATGCCTGTGCGGTAAATCTTATGCGCCCTGCCATGTACGGAGCTTATCACCATATTACGGTAATGGGAAAGGAAAACCTGCCCTTAGACCACAAATATGATGTTACAGGTTCACTGTGTGAAAACAATGATAAATTTGCTGTTGACAGAATGCTTCCGGAAATTCAAAAGGGCGATATTCTGGTTATTCACGATACAGGCGCTCACGGTTTTGCCATGGGATATAACTATAATGGAAAATTAAAATCAGCGGAATTACTTTTAAAGGAAGACGGAAGTGTTCAATTAATACGCCGTGCAGAAAAACCGTCAGATTATTTTGCAACTTTTGATTGTTTTGATTTTTATGAAAAATTAGTAGAAAAACAAAACAAATAACTAAAAATTGGGGAATTGTAGGTTTTTTACATTATTTTCAAAAAAAGCTTGCAATTCTCTTTTTTCTATGATAATATATTTTATGTTCCGTAAGGAAATGCCGGCGTGTCGGAATGGCAGACGAGGCAGACTCAAAATCTGTTGTGGGCAACCACGTGCGGGTTCAAGTCCCGCTGCCGGCAGTCTTAGTTTAATGCTGAAGCTTTGATAAATAAAGGCTTTAGCATTTTTTATATAGTTCTACCAAATTCAAGCTGTGAATTTTCCCATTCTTTTCTATATTTCTTCGCTAATTTTGCAAAAAAGCTATTGCATAAAACACATCTCCTCAATGCGTTTCATACAATAGCTTCCAATTTTTAAATCACTTCCATAACATGAAGCATATTTGTAACATTTGCTTCAGCCTTGCTGCTGTTTGTAGCCGGATCGCCTGCCGTGACAACCACCATCTGGCCTTTCTTCACCAGCTTCTTCTCTTTCAAAGTTTCCATTGCATTTAAAATAACATTTTCCGCCGTATCTCTTGTATATCCCTTTAACGGTGTAACGCCCCAATAAAGCTGCATTTTACGCTCTACTCTCTCATTTGGAGTAATGGCATAAATCGGCATCACCGGACGAAAACTAGAAATTAAGCGGGCTGTCTTTCCCGACATGGTTGGTGTTGCAATACAGTCAGCTTCAATATTTCTGGCTGTACGAACAGATGCAATTCCGATGGCACAGGACACCTTTGTTTTCTTATACATGGTTCTGTGCATAATATATTGGTCATAATTTACGTACTGTTCTGTGTTTTCTGCAATTTCGCTCATCATTTTCAGAGCTTCCACAGGATATTTTCCTGCTGCTGTCTCGCCTGACAGCATAATGGCATCTGTACCGTCATAAATGGCATTTGCAACATCCGTTACCTCCGCACGGGTAGGACGTGGATTGCGGATCATAGAGTCCAGCATCTGTGTCGCCGTGATAACCGGAATATAATTGGCATTACATTTATGAATAATCATCTTCTGAATGTGAGGAACTTGAGGGGCAGGAATTTCCACACCCAAATCACCCCTGGCTACCATGATACCGTCTGCCACCTCAATGATTTCGTCAATATTTTCCAAGCCTTCTGCATTTTCAATTTTGGCAATAATTGCAATATCCTCTGCATGATGTTCTTCAAGGATTTTACGGATTTCTTTTACACCTTCTGCATTTCTGATAAAAGAAGCTGCAATAAAATCTATTTTTTGCTCAATTCCAAAAATAATATCTGCCTTATCTTTTTCTGTAACAACAGGAAGCTGTACTTTTACATTTGGAACGTTAATTCCCTTCTTTTCTCCAAGCTCTCCTCCGTTTACCACACGGCAATGGATAGCATCTTTTTCTACTTCTTTTACTTCCAGCTCAATCAAACCGTCATCAATTAAAATTCGGTTTCCCTGTTTTACATCTTCTGTAAGCCCCGCATAAGTAATGGAACAGCCGGAAGCATTTCCCACTGTCTCTTTTGTATATAAAGTAAAGTCTGCCCCTTCCGACAACGTTACTTTTTTTCCGTTTTCCAAAACACCGGTGCGAATTTCCGGTCCTTTTGTGTCAAGAAGAATAGCAACCGGTTTTCCCTGTTCTTCTCTTACACGTTTTAATAAATCCATACGATTGCGCTGTTCTTCGTAATCACCATGCGAAAAGTTAAAACGGGCTACATTCATCCCATTTTTAACCAAAGCCTCCATAATGTCCTTATTATCTGTATTTGGTCCCATGGTGCAAACGATTTTTGTTTTACGCATGTAAGTAATCCTCCTATTTTATATGCTGATGGGTAAACAAATGATCCTGACAATATTCATAATTTCCATTACATTTTGAGCAATAACGGAATTCTAAGTGCTCCCCATCTTTTTCTGTCCTTCCGCATACCGCACATTTATGTCTTGTTCCTCCCGGTGTCATCTGCGGATGAACAGCTTTCTTAAACTGTTGTTTTCTATGAATTTCCTGCGGAGATATTCTCCTGTAATTTCTTGTCATTAAAAAATAAATAATAAAGTTCAAAAGTGATGCAATGATTACCGTACGTGTGCCCCATCCGCCTCTTATTAAATCGTAAAGCAGATATGCCACATCTAAAAGCGCCAGATACTTTATTTTAATGGGAATAATCATCATAAACAACACTTCCATATCCGGATAATTCATGGCAAAGGCAAGGAAAATAGATAAATTAATGTAATAAGTTGAGAAACTCATTCCGTTAATCAGAGAAAACATTTCATTTGGTCCTGAAATAAAATACAGGATAAACGCTCCGATAACCGTACAAAGCATCCCGCCTAAAATATAAACATTATAACGAAATGCGCCCCATGTCCGTTCCAGTGCCGTACCCAGATAGTAATAAAAGGACAGCATAATTAACACAAAAATAATATTAGAGCTGGAAGGCGGTATCAAAATCCATGAAACAATTCTCCATATCTGTCCGTGCATAATATGATAAGGACTTAAAAGCAGGTACTGAAAAAAGTTAGCGCCGAACATCTGTCCGAGATACACTAAAATATACCCTATGGCATAGCACCCTATCATATACTTTGTCAAATTGTGTATGGCATATCTTCCATACTTTCTTTCCATCTTGTTTAAAAAATTCATAATTTCTCCTTTAACAACTGCTGCTTAAAATAAATTCTTTTTGGAAAAGATAAATGCCACTATCAGACTTAAAAGCAGTGAAAGTACAATTACAATGGCAAATCCCTCAGGATGAGCTGCAAAAGGCATTCCTTTGAGATTTACATTCATTCCATAGGCGCTGAAAATCATAGTAGGAATAGACATAACAATGGTAACTGTTGCCAAAAATTTCATAACGATATTGAGATTATTGGATACAATAGAAGCAAACGCATCTGTCATTCCACTTAAAATTCCACTGTATACATTCGCCATCTCAATGGCCTGCTTATTCTCTATAATAACATCTTCCAGCAAATCCGTATCATCCGGATACTGCTTAATACGCTCTACCTTTAAAAGCTTTTCCAGTACGATTTCATTGGACCTTAACGAGGTAGTAAAATAAACCAGTGATTTTTCCAGTTCCAGAAGCTCAATGAGTTCTTTATTTTTCGTAGACTCCTGAAGCTTTTCCTCCACTTCTTCACTTTTCTTATCTATAATACGCAGATAATGTAAGAACATACTTGCATTTTTATACAAAATCTGAAGAATAAATCTGGTTTTCATATACGTATAAAAATTACGGACACGTCCATCCATAAACCGCCCCAGAACTGAGGTATCCTCCAGACATACCGTAATAATAATCTCATCTGTTACAATAATTGATAAAGGGATAGTGCCATACCAGTCCTTCTCCCCTCTTTCCTCCAAAATCGGCGTATCCACGATAATCAAGGTATAGTCATCCTCCACCTCGATACGTGAACGTTCTTCCTCATCCAAAGGCGCTCTCAAGTCGTCCACTTCAATATGATACTTCCTTGCAACCTCAAAAATCTCCGTTGCAGTAGGATCGGTAAGCGCAAGCCAGCAGCCTTCGCTGGCTTCCTCTACCTGATGAATTTTCCCATCAATTGTTTTAAATATTCTAATCATGGTTTCTCCCTTCATATCCTGCATGGCAGAACACGAAAGGCGGCCTGCCCGCAGGAATATGGATTTCTTTTTTTATTCTGTTTTTAATATTCCCGGGATAAGGCCCGCTTTCCATAGCTTTGCACTTCCTTTTTTCTTAAAATTTATTTATTCCTGACATTTTGAGAAAATAATACTGTTTGGTGTTTCTACCTTCATAGGTTTTCCTTTCATTGTCAGCAGCTTCTTCTCATAATCAATAGCAAACGTAGTAATCGAATTGGACTCATGGTTTACTACTGCCAGATGTTTTCCGTCCGGAAAAACTGCCAAATCCTTTGGATAATTTCCACTGATTGGCAAAATACACTGTTTTTCCAAAAGACCGGTCTGCTCATCTCTTTTATACATAGCAACCGTATCCTCTCCTGCTGTTGAACAGAAAACATATTTGTCATCCGGTGACATACAAAGACCGGAAGTCGCATCATGAGTCTCATCGTCATGAGACGCCAAGGTGCTTTCTGTCTGCAACAGTTCAAAAACAGGATTTTTACCGCTGCCGTCGTAGCGATATACCTGAATGGTATTATTCAGCTCGTAAATCAAATATGCAAATTTTCCGTCTTTGCTGAATTTCATTTTTTTCGGTCCGGACTCTCTGTGGCATCTTAAAATATCCACTAATTCCAGACGTTTTGTTCTTCTGTTTACTCTGTAAATTTTAATCTGGTCAATGCCGTTGTCCACAGCACACAGATATTTATTATCCGGTGTCGGGCGCACACAGCTTACATGAGGGCGGAAATTTCTCTCTCCTACGCTTCCCAATCCCTTATGGAATACACCGGTCACTACACTTCCCAACCTTCCGTCACGATGTGTATGTACCACGGTTACCTTTCCATCATGATAACCTGCCACAAAAAGATATTTACCTTCTTCGTCTGTTGACAGATGACAGCCTCTCATTCCGTCAATATCTACTTTGTTAATAAACGTTAAATCTCCGTCTGCTTCAATGGCAAATACAGCTACTCCTTCATCTGCGATAGAATAAAGATATTTACCGTTTAAAGACTTCGCCAAATGGGAAGAATTATTGACAGGCACTACTTTTCTTTCTGAAAGTGTTCCTTCCTCCACATTTACATCATACAAATGAATTCCAATACTGCTTCCATGGGTATAGGTTCCGACATACGCTACATACTTTTCTTTCATCTATGCAATACCCTCCTGTTTTTATTAGTTTCACCACATAACGAATCATATCTTTTAGAGATATCAAAAATATTCTACCACAAAGTTTTTTTTTATACAATGTAACTTTGAAGTTTTTACATATTGACATGTATTTTTCCTCTAGTATAATGGCTTTTAGAATGGATTTTTATGACTTAAAATATGGTTTTTACAAAGGAGGAGCAGAATGAGTCACAATTTAGTCACTTTAACCGATATAACCAAAAGCTTTGGCGACCAGTTGATTTTAGATAACTTAAATCTCTCTATAAAAGAAAATGAGTTTCTCACACTTTTAGGTCCAAGCGGCTGCGGAAAAACAACAACTCTTCGTATTTTAGGAGGGTTTGAAGCGCCTGACAGCGGTCAGGTTATTTTTGACGGGAAGGATATTACCAATCTTCCTCCCAACAAGAGAAATCTCAATACGGTTTTTCAAAAATATGCACTTTTCTCCCACATGAACATTGAAGAAAATATTGCTTTTGGGCTAAAAATTTCCGGCAAAAGCGCCGCTTACATTAAGGATAAAGTAAAATATGCTTTAAAGCTGGTAAATCTTGACGGATATGAAAATCGTCTGCCTGACTCTTTAAGCGGCGGTCAACAACAGCGTGTTGCCATTGCAAGAGCCATTGTAAACGAGCCTCGTCTCCTGCTTCTTGACGAGCCTTTAGGCGCACTGGATCTAAAGCTTCGTCAGGACATGCAATATGAGCTTATCCGTTTAAAAAATGAGCTGGGTATTACCTTTATCTATGTCACCCATGATCAGGAAGAAGCCCTTACCATGTCTGATACCATTGTGGTTATGAACCAAGGCTACATTCAGCAAATGGGTTCACCGGAAGATATTTACAACGAACCTCAGAATGCTTTTGTTGCAGATTTTATCGGCGAGAGCAATATTATTTCCGGTATTATGCTGGAGGATAAGCTGGTGGAAATTCTGGGTGCAAAATTCCCCTGTGTTGACGTGGGATTTGGAAAAAACAAACCGGTTGACGTAGTAATCCGTCCGGAAGATGTGGATTTGCTTGCTCCGGAAGAAGGCACGATACAAGGCATTGTAACCCACCTTATTTTCAAGGGTGTGCATTACGAAATGGAAGTACAGGCAAACGGCTTTGAATGGCTGGTACACAGTACAGATATGTTCCCTGTGGGACAAAAAGTAGGCATTCATGTAAATCCTTTTGATATTCAGATTATGCACAAGCCGGAGTCCGAGGATGAGGAGGCGATTGGAGTCAATGAATAAAAAGAAATTATTATCCGGTCCTTATCTTTTGTGGTCTGTCGCTTTTATTTTAATTCCCCTTGCCATGATTTTATTTTATGGCTTCACTAACAGTGAAGGACAATTTACCTTTGAAAATGTTCTGGCAATCGGAACTGCGGAAAATTTCAAGGCGCTCTGCCTTTCCTTGATTTTGTCTATAATCAGCACGATTATCTGTCTTGTTTTGGCATACCCATTGGCAATGATGCTCTCTAATATGAAAGTCAATCAGACCGGTCTTATTGTGTTGCTTTTCATCCTTCCGATGTGGATGAATTTTTTGCTTCGCACCATTGCGTGGCAGACTTTACTGGAAAAAAACGGAGTTATCAATCAGATTTTGGGATTTTTTCATATCCCGCCTTTGCAGTTAATCAACACACCGGCAGCCATTGTGTTAGGTATGGTTTATAACTTCCTGCCGTTTATGGTACTGCCTCTTTACAATGCGCTTTGCAAAATTGATAAGGATGTTATTTTCGCTGCCAGAGATTTAGGCGCTACCTCCTTTTATACTTTTCGGAAAATCATCTTTCCTTTAAGTCTGCCCGGAGTTATCAGCGGAATTACTATGGTTTTTGTACCGGCGCTCACTACCTTTGTCATCTCTGACCTTTTAGGGGGAAGTAAAATTCTCCTTATCGGAAATGTCATTGACAGACAGTTCCAGCAGGGAAGCAATTGGCATGTAGGAAGCGGACTTTCTCTGGTACTGATGATTTTTATTTTAATCAGCATGATTTTAACCGGAAAATACGATAAAAACGGACAGGGAGGTTTCTTTTAATGAAAAAGACTGCACGAAATATTTATCTTGGGCTCATTCTTTTCTTTATGTATGCCCCCATTGTAACTTTGATTGTACTTTCTTTTAATGCCTCGAAATCCCGTGCAAAATGGGGTGGTTTTACCCTTCATTGGTATTCCTCCCTGTTTCAGGATAAGGCAATTATGGCAGCCCTTTACAATACGCTTTTGATTGCTCTTGTTTCTGCCGTTCTTGCAACTATTATCGGCACTGCTGCCTCCATCGGTATCAATGCCATGAAGTCCAAAGGCAAAACTGTCATGCTGGGAATTACCAACATTCCTATTTTAAATTCTGAGATTGTAACCGGTATTTCTCTGATGCTTTTATTTATTGCATGCAGAGTCACTCTTGGATTTTCCACAATCTTGCTGGCTCATATTACCTTTTGTATTCCTTATGTTATTTTAAGCGTTCTGCCTAAATTAAAGCAGACAAGCAAAAGCACTTATGAGGCGGCACAGGACTTGGGAGCCGGACCGGTTTACGCTTTTTTTAAAGTCGTTTTTCCTGACATCTGGCCCGGCGTAGTGTCCGGTTTTCTCATGGCATTTACTATGTCCTTAGATGATTTTATTATCACGCACTTTACAAAAGGTCCCGGTGTGGATACCCTCTCAACAAAAATTTACGCAGAGGTACGAAAGGGTATCCGGCCGGAAATGTATGCCCTTTCCACCTTACTTTTTGTCAGTGTTTTAGTTCTTATGATTTGTGTAAATGCCAGTCCAAAGGAGACAAAGGATGTGAAAAAATCCTCCAAAAAAATGGCTTTTCGCCGGACTTTCTGCTTTGCCGTACCTGCTGTTTTAATTGCGGCTTTAATTATAGGCGGAATTTTCTATAATCTAAACACAATGAAAAATCATTCCGGAGAAAAGGTTATTGTCTATAACTGGGGTGAATATTTGGACCCGAAAACTATTGAGCTTTTTGAAGAAGAAACCGGCATTTCCGTGACTTACGAGGAATACGAAACAAATGAAATTATGTATCCGAAAATTGTTTCTCAGGCAATCGCTTATGATGTGGTATGCCCTTCTGACTACATGATACAGCGTATGATTGAAAATGATTTGCTGGCAGAAATCAACTGGGATAATATCCCTAATATAAAAAACATGGACCCTACTTATATGGAACAATCAAAGAGCTTTGATCCCAAAAATAAATACTCTGTGCCTTATTGTGTAGGAACTGTGGGTATTTTGTATAATAAATCCATGGTAAAAGAGCCCGTAGACAGTTGGGATATTTTATGGAATCCCACATACAAAGACAGTATTCTGATGCAGGACTCTGTGAGAGATGCCTTTGCCGTTGCGTTAAAACGTCTTGGCCATTCCATCAATTCCACAGAGGTAGACCAGCTTGCTGCCGCTGCGGAAGATTTAATGGAGCAAAAGCCTCTGGTACAGGCTTATGTAGTGGATCAGGTAAGAGATAAAATGATTGGAAATGAAGCTGCTCTTGGCGTTATCTATTCTGGCGAAGCAGGATATACCAAACGGGAAAATCCCGATTTGGAATACGTCATCCCAAAAGAAGGCTCTAACGTATGGATTGACTCATGGGTTATTCCGAAAAATGCCCAGAACAAAGAAAATGCCGAAAAATTCATCAATTTTATGTGCCGTCCGAAAATTGCACTTATGAACTTTGAATATCTTACCTACTCTACACCAAACCTGAAAGCCAGAGAAATGATTGAAGATGAAGAAATCAGAAACAGCAAAATTCTGTTCCCTGAGCCGGAAGATTTAAGCAACTGCGAAACCTTCCAATTCTTGGGAGATGATGTAGACAGCTATTACAATGAATTGTGGAACAAAGTAAAATCAAAATAAAAGAAAAGGGGAATGCAGCCGTTTGCACGCCCCTTTTTTAAGGAGTATCAATGAACCGTATTTTTCAATATACCATAACAAAAGAAAATCTCCCCTGCACCGTAGGCGAATTTCTGAAATCCAAGGAATTTTCCCGACAGATTATCATACAGCTAAAGAAAACACAAGAAGGTATTCTGGTAAACAATGAATGGGCTTATGTCCGCACGCCTTTAAAAGTCAATGACATTGTTACCATCCGACTTTTAGAGGAAGCCCCTTCCGAACACATTGTCCCTGTTGCTCTTCCCCTTGCTATTGTATACGAAGATGAAGATATTCTGCTGGTAAACAAGCCTGCTGATATGCCTGTTCATCCTTCTATTAACAATTATGACAATACTCTTGCAAACGGAATTGCTCATTATTATCAGGTACAGGGAAAAACCTTTGTGTTCCGCTGTATTAACCGCCTTGACAGGGATACTACCGGACTTCTCATTATTGCAAAAAATGCCCTGAGCGCCTCCATTCTTTCCAACCAAATGAAAGCCAGAGAAATCCACCGCACTTATCTGGCTGTGGTATTCGGTATTCCAAAAAAAGAAGCAGATACCATTACAGCGCCCATAGCACGAAAAGAAAATTCTGCTATTGAGCGCTGTGTAGATTTTATAAACGGAGAGCGTGCCGTTACCAATTATCAGGTAGTGGCTTCAAAAGAAGATTATTCCCTTTTAAAGCTCTCTCTGGAAACAGGCCGAACACATCAAATTCGTGTTCACGCAAAATATATGGGAAATCCCCTTTTAGGAGATTATCTCTACAATCCTGATTTTTCCAGAATACAGCGTGTTGCTCTCCATTCTTATTCTTTAAGCTTTATACATCCCCTTACAGGGCAGCCTATGAAATTCTCAGCTCCCCTTCCAGAGGATATGGCAAGTCTTTTTTAGTTTCTTCGTAAGGCTTCGATAGGACTTAATGCTGCTGCTTTCTTTGCCGGATAAATACCAAAGAAAATACCTACCGCACAGGAAAACAAGGTTGCCGCAATAATGGTAGCAGCGTTAATTCCCGGAGTAATGGTCATGCCCTGCACTGAGCTCATCACAGAACAAATTCCATATCCCCCTGCTATTCCTAAAACAATTCCGATTATTCCGCCAATGACGGTAAGGATTGCGGACTCCGCCAGAAACTGCATCATAATGGAAGACGTCTTTGCTCCCAGCGCTTTTCGAATACCGATTTCCCTTGTCCTCTCTGTTACAGATACCAGCATAATATTCATAACCCCGATACCGCCTACCAGCAGAGAAATTCCCGCTACAAAGGAAATAAATGCCGTTACCATACCGAGCATATCATTCATCATTTTCATAACATCCTGAAAGCTCTGAAGCTGATAATAGTCCTCTCCTGCTGACTGATGTCTCTTTTCCAAGGTTTTAATCACCTCTTTCGAAATCGCCTGAGAGTCCATTTTCTTATCTGCCTGTACGACCATACTGGTAAACTCATCTGCTGTATCTCCCACAAAATCTACTGCCGCAGTATAAGGAACAGAAAGCGTCACCGGCATTCCCTCATAGGTATAGCTTACAAAAGTTCCGTTTTCTTTCTGTGTGGTAATACCTACAATGCGAAAGCTTTTTGTCAAATCATAACACTGCACGTCAATATCCATGCCAATGACATCGTCTGAACCAAACAAACGCTTTGCATCGGTGTCGGAAATCACACATACGTTTCGTCCTTCTGCCACATCTGCCTCTGTAAAATAAGTTCCTCTTTTCAAAGCAAGATTATTGACAATAGGAGCATCTTGTGTTTCCAAGGTTACCGTAGCAGAAAAATCTCCTTTTCCTGTCACGGTTTCCCCCATAATTGTAAAGCTGCTGGAAACTCCTTCCACACCATCAATTTTGCGGATGGCTTCCATATCTTCTGCTGTCATATATGCGTCTTCTTTTATAGCATCATCACTGCAATAGATAAATATCTGCCCTCCGCCTGCCGCATCAATTTCGCTGTTCATCTGATTTTTTGTTCCCTCACCAATGGATACAATGGCAATGACAGAGGCAATACCTATAATAATTCCCAACATAGTAAGAAAGGAGCGTCCTTTATTGGCAATAATATTCTGAATTGCCATTTTGACATATTCAATTATATTTCCCATAGTTCCGTCCTTTCTCTTACTTGTCAGTCTTAGCTTCCTGCGCTTTTACTTTATCTCCTTCACTGTGGTTTCCGATATCGGTAAGAACCTGTTCTCCGTCCTTTAAACCACTTTTAATTTCCACAAAAGCGTCTGAAGTCACGCCTGTTTCAATCTCTTTTTTCTTAATCACTCCATCTTCCACTACATAGCAGAAAGAACCGTCTTTTCCGATGTTGACTGCCTCCACCGGCAAAATCGGAACGTTCTTTACCTCTGCCGCCTGAATACTTACCTTCGCTTCTACACCAATGAAAATACCGTCATCCGGATTATCAATATGTACCACAACTCCGATAGTTGGAGCTCCCTTTTCATTTGGAACTGCGATGCGGTTTACCTTCTCTATGGTTCCGTTGTATTTTTTATCTCCTAATTTTACCGTAGCCTTCTGTCCTTCTTTTACTTTATCAAAATCATATTTTGAAATGCTGGCATCCACGCACACATCATCCATACTCTGAAGCGTAAAAAGCTCCATTCCCTGTGTTACGGTAGCTCCCTGACTTACCTTAGTGTCAGAAATAACACCGGAAAATTCTGCTTCAATTCCTTTTCTTCCTTCTTCTAAAAGCTCCTGAAGATTTTTCGTTTCAAGCTCTGTCAAGTTATTGGAAATTCTGATTTTTTCCTTTGCTGCATCTGTAAGACCTGTTGTTTCAGATTGCGCTAAAGCTTCTTTCGATGCCAACTCAGACTGAAGGGCAGCTAATTCTGAGGATACATTCTCCATTTTCGCTTCCAATGCAGAAGTATCTGCCATTCCCGTACCTGTCATTTGAAAATCAGCAGGATTTACATCTTCTAATTCCGGAACCTTCGGAGGATTATCTAACAAATGACGATAGTCTTCTTTATCTGTTTCCGTTCCTTTTCCCTCATTGATTTTCTGTTTTAAAGCTTCCAGTTCCTTATCATATTCCGGTTTTGTAACGTTATTATAAGTATCCATTTCTTCCTGATACTTTGTTTCTGCTGCCAGCACGGCTGCCTGATATGCACTTTCTACCTCTTCCTGCACCTGTGCCTGTGCATTTTTCTGTGTTTCTGCAATCTGCTGTCTTAAATCAGAAAGTTTATTCTTCTTATTTTCAATTTGTTTTTCTAATTTCGGAATATCTGCTTTTGCTTCTGCAACCTTAGAAGCCGCCTGATTTGCCTGTTCCTGTGCATCCTCCAGCTCTAATTTGCCTGTTCTAGCTGTAAGCTCTGCCTTCTGATTGTCTGCCTCTAAATTATCCACATTAAATGCAATCAGCTTCTGTCCCGCTTCTACGCTGTCACCGGCCTCCACTGTCATGTTTTCAATGGTCGCATTTACCGGAGAATAAAATGTTTTTTTCCATTCACTCTCCACATTGCCGGATGCTTCGATTTCCTGACGAACGTCTCCCTTTTCTACTGAAATGACTTCTACAACAGGTTCTGTGCCTTTTCCTCCCTTTCGCATATTCCCGATAATTGCCAGAAGAACCAATACAACTGCCACAATTCCAAGAGTAATCAACATAACCGTATTTTTATTCTTCAGAGTCTTTGTCTTCATGTACTTCCTCCACTTTTTCATATTCCGGATTTATTCTGTCTGATTCTATTTTTCCATCCATAATTCTTACCACACGTTTTGCTCTGGCTGCAATTCCGTCATCATGTGTAATCAAAATGACGGTTCTGCCGTCCTTGTGAAGATTTTTCAAAATATTTAAAATTTCCTTACTGGAAGCAGAGTCCAGATTTCCCGTAGGCTCGTCTGCCAAAATAACCGGCGGTTTTGCCGCTATGGCTCTGGCAATCGCTACACGCTGCTGCTGTCCTCCTGACATCTCAGATGGTTTATGGTGTATTCTGTGACTTAACCCTACCATTTCCAATGCCTCTGTTGCCAGTTTTCTTCTCTCTTTCTTGTCAATTCCTCTGTAAATCAACGGCAGCTCTACGTTTTCCACTGCTGTAAGGTTAGGAATTAAGTTAAATCCCTGAAAGATAAATCCGATTTCTTTGTTTCTGACTAAGGATAATTCATTATCGGACATGGTTGAGACATCTGTGCCGTTTAAATAATATTTTCCTGATGTAGGAATATCCAGACAGCCGAGCATATTCATAAATGTTGATTTTCCTGAACCGGACTGCCCGATAATAGCAACAAATTCTCCTCTGTCAATTTCCAAATTCACATGGTCCAATGCCCGTACTTCATTTTCCCCCGGATTATAAATTTTACATAAATCCATTACTTTAATTAAATGTTCCATACTCTCTCCTCTTATCTTTCTTAAATATAAGAACAGGACAAAACAGAACCCCTCCCGTTTTGTCCCGCACCTGCTACCTCATTCTGCCTATTTTACAACAATTCCCTGTTCTTCCTGCAATGCCTGACGGTTCTTTAATGCACCCCAGAAATACAATAATGGAAGAATTAATGAGAAAATCACTGAAAAGATGCTAAATGCACCGCTAAAAGCGCTGTACGCATTGCAAATCAAAGCAAAAACAATCAAAACAATTCCGCAAATATAGCAAAGAGATGCTTTTTCAATTTTCTTACTGTTTGCAACTCCGATAATACCTGTCACCACATTGATTACAGACTGTATTGCAGTTAAAACTATACTGATTTGAAAAGTTGTCTTACTAATTCCAACCTGCTGCAAAGTCTGTTCCAAAATCGGTGCAAATTCTTCCTGTCCTATCATTACAAAATTCATGGCGCTGGTAACCATGGCAGACACACCGCCGATGATTAAAAAAATACCTACAACCATTAAAAAGGTTCTTCCCGGCGCTCTTTTCGTCATACATTTTTCCTCCTGAGATAAATTTATTTTCTACAATGCCCGAATTCTCGGCACTTCATCAATATGAAGATATCTGCTCACAGCCTTCACAATAATATCGTGATTGATAAAGTGGCTCTGATTGGAAACCATAATCGCTCCGATTACTCCCACTTCCTCTACACGTACCGGAAATCCTCCTCCCAAACAGGAATATTCCTTTTCGTCCAGTCCGATTTCCCCTAAAGCTTCTTCACTGCGTTTTAACTCACTGTACAAAAGCATGGTACTTTTTTCCATTCTTTTTACAGTAGCAAACATTTTGTTCATCCACTCCTCGTTATTTAAAGTCGTGCCGTTTCCTGCATACTTAAACACAGTATAACCATTGTTCAGACGGATTTCCACTGCTGTGTCCAAGCCTCGTTTTTTTGCCTCCGCCACCAGCAAATTACCTAATGCCCATGCGTCTTCGTTGGTAAAATGATTAAATTGCAAAATTTCTTCCTGCATTGCCAATACTGTAATTACTTCTTCAACAGTCATAAAGACACCTCCCGTTTTTAACGAATTCTATCAGGAAATCCTACCTTGCGCTGTACCTTTCTCAGTGTTTTATTTGCAAAATACTGCGCCTTTTCACCGTTTTCTTTGATGATAGAGTCAATATATGCTTTTTCCTTCTCCAGTCTGGCTACTTCATCCTGCAAAGGCTTCAATACACTGACAACAGCTTCTCCTACTGCCATTTTCAACTCACCGTAGCCTTTTCCTTCAAATTCTTTTACTGCTTCCTGTGATGTTTTATTCAAACATGCGCAATAAATATCAATCAGATTTTTAATTCCCGGCTGTTCATCACGATAAGCAATACATGCTTCGGAGTCTGTCACTGCACGTTTGCATTTTCTCATAATCGTATCAGGATCGTCCATAAGATAAATACTTGCATTTGGATTTTCATCTGATTTTGACATTTTCTTAGACGGCTCCTGCAAGCTCATAATTTTGGCTCCTACCTTGCCGATATATGCCTCCGGTATGGTAAATACATCTCCGTAAATGTTGTTAAAACGAGTGGCAATATCTCTTGTCAACTCCAAATGCTGCATCTGGTCAATTCCCACCGGAACCACATCTGCCTGATACAGTAAAATATCAGCGGCCATAAGCACCGGATACGTAAACAGCCCCGCATTGATATTATCTGCGTGCTTTGCAGATTTGTCCTTAAACTGTGTCATACGGTTTAATTCACCCATATAAGTAAAACAGTTTAAAATCCATGCCAGCTCTGCATGTCCGCTTACATGGGACTGATAATAAATGCAGTTTTTCTTTGGGTCAAGTCCTGCTGCAATGTATAAAGTCAATAAAGCCCTTGCTCTTTTTCTAAGAGTAGCCGGGTCCTGCCGTACAGTAATAGAGTGCATATCTACCACGCTGTAAAAGCATTCATATTCGTCATTTAAGGTTACCCAGTTTTTCAGCGCTCCCAGATAATTTCCCAATGTCAGGTTTCCGGTTGCCTGCATACCACTGAATAAAACTTTTTTATCATTTATCATCCTTCTGTCCTCCAACTACTACAATTTCCCTTATTTCATTATTCTAGCACGTTTTTTCTTTGTCAGCAACTATTGCTTGCTTCCAACCTCGAAAATGTTTATAATAAAGTCACTATTACAAAAAGAGAGGATTAAAAACATGGAAAAAATCGCAAGCTTTACCATTGACCATATAAAACTTCAGCCTGGAATTTATGTATCCCGCAAGGATTTCGTAGGAAAAGAAGTTATTACTACTTTTGATTTACGCATGACTTCTCCCAACGAAGAACCAGTTATGAATACTGCCGAAGTACATACCATCGAACATCTGGGCGCTACTTTTTTAAGAAATCATAAAGATTTTTCTGATAAAGTAATCTATTTTGGACCTATGGGATGTCGTACAGGCTTCTATCTGCTTTTGGCAGGAAACTACGAGTCTAAGGAAATTGTTCCTCTTATTACAGAAATGTTTATCTTTATCCGTGATTTCCACGATGAAGTGCCGGGAGCTTCCGCAAAAGACTGCGGAAACTATCTGGATATGAATTTGAATATGGCAAACTGGCTGGCAGATAGATATTTAAACCATGTTCTTTTCAATATTTCTGAAGAAAGACTGGTTTATCCGAAATAATTTTTTTCTACTAAAAAGAGGAGCGTTCCCATTTAAGGCAATTCTCCTCTTTCATCAATATCCTGTAATTCTTTTTTATCTTCTACTTCAAAATAAAACACTTCTTTTTCATACTTTCGCAGTACGCATTTTCCCCCTTTATCCCCTTGCAAACATTCCAGCTCTTCTTTATACTTTTCATGAAAAATAACGGGATTTCCTATCTCTTCTCCTGCTTTTACACAGCCAATGGTTTTACCTGATTGCATAAAATCCTTCAAAAATCTTTCTATTGTTTGCTTTTTTAAGTAGGGCTGGTCTGCCACAAAAAATATATAATAATTCTCATCTTCTTTTCCCTCAAATTCTTGCGCTTTACAAAGCCCCAATTTTAATGAAGATGAAATCCCCTGTCTGCTGTTCTCATTTTTTATTGCTTCTATCCTTCTCTTCTTCATTTCCTGAAGGATTTCATCATACTGCGTGACTAGTACCAAACTATCCAGCACACCGTTTTTCAGAAGAATTTCCAGACGCTCTGTTAAATAAAGATATAATTCTTTTCCATTCAAAAGATACAACAATTTGTTTCCCTTAAATCTCTGTGAAAATCCTGCTGCCAGCAAAATCCCATGTATTCTTTTTCCCATCTGCTCCCTCCTAAAAAATAGAAAAAAGGGTTGACACCTATCCTTTTTTTTGATAAAATTCATAATTGTGAAACGACAAAATAAGTTGCTGCCATGGCTCAGTCGGTAGAGCGTCGCCTTGGTAAGGCGGAGGTCGGCGGTTCAAGTCCGCTTGGCAGCTTTTAAAAACCCTTGATTTTTTCAAGGGTTTTTTATTATTTTATAGGAAATTACGCTGTTGCGCAATCTTTTTATTTCCTTTTAATATAAAGAAGCTGCCACTTCTCAGTTTCTTAACCATTAAAGCAGCAGCTTCTCTCAATTAAAATTTCATATCTTTAAATATTCTTTTCTTATACTCTTTATGCCATCTGCCCGGAGTTTCCTACATAATAACCGTCAATCCACTGGTTAGCCGCCATTGCTCCGTCTGTATTCAGATAATACCAATATCCTCCTACAAATACCCAACCGGTACACATTGCTCCCCACTGATCCATATAATACCAGTGTCCGTTTACAAACATCCAGCCAGTCTGCATTGCTCCCCACTGATCCATATAGTACCAATGTCCACTTACAGATACCCAACCGGTCTGCATTGCTCCCTGCTGATCCATATAATACCAATGACTATTTACTTCTTCCCAACCAGTGCACATTGCTCCCCACTGATCCATATAGTACCAATGTCCGCTTACAGATACCCAACCAGTCTGCATTGCTCCCCACTGATCCATATAGTACCAATGTCCGTCTACATATACCCAACCGGTACACATTGCCCCACTGTCATTTAGGTAATACCAATGACCATTTACTTCTTCCCATCCGGTTTCCATAATACCATTGCCATTAAAATAGTACCATGTTCCTGAAATATCTTTCCAGCCGATTGCTTTGTTCCCGTTTTCATAATACTCCCAACCATTTCCTGTATGAACCCAGCCTTCATTTTCTTCTTCTTCAAAAGAAAATGCAAACTGTGCAGGAACAGATTTATGACCTTCTTCATCAAAAGCTATAATTTTTACTACATAAATCTGATTTTTTACAAGTCCTTGTAATGTAAATGCTTCTTTTTCTGTAACTCCTTTCTTGGCACCGTCTACATAAACTATGTACCCTGCTGTCTTAGTATCTGTCGGAGCTTTCCATGTCAATTTTACACTATCTTTTCCTGTAACCTTTTTTGCTATATCCGTAACAGGCGGAATTGTATTCTCTCCATTTGGATTTGTTGTTGTTACCTCATTGATTTCAATCGCTTTTTCTGATTTCCCGCCTTCATTTACTGCATAAATCTTGAAGTTATACGTCGTTCCCGGCTCTAATCCCGTTACTCTTGCAAAGGTATCTGTTGTTTCTGCCTTTACTTGATGTTCGTTATCTATAATTTCATAAGATTTTGCACCTTGTACCTTATCCCATTCTAATACAATCTGCTTTGACTCTACTAAAATAGCTTTTCCTGTTTCCTGTTTCACAACAGGCGGCTGTGCTTTTCCTAAAGCTGAAATGGCTGCTTCTAACGCTTCTGCTGCCTTGTCTATTTCATCCTGTTTTGCATCATCTTTATTCATAACAGCAACAGCTTCTTTATATACCTTTTGTAATTCTGCCCATTTATCCTGTGGATAAGCTTCTTCTGACAACACAGATGCTTCTGTGATAACGTCCTGAAGATTTGATTTATCCAAAACGGAAGAGTCTGCCGGGGCATATACTTTCAAATAATCCAAATTTGCCTGCTGTTTTCCGCCTCTGTCAGTAATCACACACTTAATCTTATGTTCTTCATTGGAAAGTTCTTCTGATTTAAACAACAGCGCCTGATCTTCTCCTGTTCCAATTTCTGTGTCAAAGGAATAAGTATCTACTTTTTCATCATCCAGATAGATTTCGAAGTTTCCACAGTTTTGATGCTTCTGTACATATACTTCAATCTGGTTTCCTGTAAAGGTATATTCAAAGTATTTGCCTGCTCCTGTTGCTTCTGTCTTCGTTCCACCATGGTGTCTGTCAGCTTCTCCGTCCCATGTTGACCAGCCTTCACTCCATGTAATGGAAGGATTTGGTTTCCACTTTCCATTTTCCTGTACAGCATCTTCAATTTCTGTTACTGTATTTGCATTTCCCTGTTTCAAGGCTACCTTTAAGGTTACTTCTCCACTCTTTGTAGTATCTGCTTTTGATACTGCGGTAATCTTTACTTCTCCATTTTTTTCTTTTACCGTTACAAGACCATTTTCATTCACCTCTGCAATAGAAGTATCAGAAGAAGACCATGTTACACTCTTATCTTGTACATCCTCCGGCAATATTTCTGCTTTCATTTGGACTGTACTGTTTGCTTTTCCAATAATTGTAATTCCTGATACCGCAGATACCTGAACAGAAGCAGGCATTGACATCGTATTATCCAGAACACGGAAAGCATCCAGTTCTACCTTTGTAGACTTTCCTGCTCCCTGACTGCTCTTATTTAATACCTTCAAAGTAATTGTATGGTTTCCGTAAGGCAAATCGTCCTTTTCGAAAATTTTCTGCTGACGCTTTGTTTGTGCACTGTATGTATCGATTTCTCCATAAGACTTATCGTCAATCAGAACTTCCATCATTCCTCTGTCGTGATTGGTACAGGTAATTACCTCAATTCCCGTTCCTACAAAATTCAAAGAAACACTTTCATTCCCCTGTGGAGTATTCAGATACTTAATTGTACCGTTATAATTTACCTCTTCTTTCCAATCGCCCCATGCACCTTCATAGATAATATGGCTGTCGGTATCATCAATCATTCCCGCAGTTACGCCTTTGTCTTTTATCGTAACAAACTCTGTTTTCTCAGACTCCAGCTCAGAAGTCACTGCTGTAATCTGATATTTCATAGTGCCCAGTTTTTCGTATGCTGTTACATCCTTGTAAGAGTTGGTTTTTACATTACTTGCGATTAACTGTATATCTCCGTTTCCTACTTTGCGATATACATTGAAACAAATTCCATCCGCTTCTGCTTCATCCCATGTAAGTTCTACACTCTGTTCATCCAAACGTTCTGCTGTAAGACCGGTAGGAACTTTCACACTCTGCGGAATATTTTTTATAATATAAGTTTTTCCCTTTTCTGTTTCAAAAGAAATACGATCTGCTGTCAAAGCCTTCATCTCTACCGGATTTCCTTTTTCATCAAAAACCGTTGCCAAAGAAGCATTCTTTGTCTGAACCGTTGCAGTTCCTCCGTTTCTTGATAAAACAGATGCCTCTGTCAGATTTTTGTCAGCCCATTTCATGCTGACTTCAAAATTTCCTCTTGCAACAAGTCCTTTGACACTTCCGTTTGCCCACACATCCGGCAGAGAAGGCAGCATATTGATATATCCCATATTACTCTGCATCAGCATCTCTGACACACCGGATGTCATACCGAAGTTTCCGTCAATCTGGAATGGCGTATGTGTATCCCAAAGGTTTGGATAAATACCGTCATGAAAGAGATTTTGAATAAGTTTGTGTGCCTGATTTCCGTCTCCGGTTCTTGCCCATGCGTTAATTCTCTGTCCCATTCCCCATCCGGTACTCTTCTCTCCTCTTTCTTTCAGAGAAACAATGGCAGCATCCATGTATTCTGCGTTATCTACGGAAATCAAATCTCCCGGAAACAGTCCCAGTAAATGTGACATGTGTCTGTGACCTTTTTCTCCCATACTTCCCAAAGTAGTTTCCGTATACCATTCTTTAATCTGACCACTTTCACCGATTTCAATCGGTTTTAATTTTTGCTGTCGTTGACGCCACTCTTTTGCTTTTTCTTCATCCTTACTCAAGATTTCTGCTGCCGTAGCTGCATCTTCATACAACTGCCAGATTAAGGACTGTTCGTAAGTATTTCCTGCTGTAACAGGTCCATGCTCCGGTGAATACGCAGGCGCAGAAACAAGCCTTCCTGTCTTTTCATCTTCAATTAAAATCTGGTCATATAAAAGAGCTGCTTCCTTTAACATTGGATAAATATGCTCTTCCATATATTTCACATCACCGGTATATTCATAATATTCCCAGCAATTCTGTAAAATCCAAGGAAGCGCTGCCGGTGACCAACCCCAGCTAAAATCCCAACCCGGACAGGTCCATCCAAATGGCGTATTCTGAGTATGAGCTGTAAAGCCTCCATTTTCAACCCCAAAATAAGTTTTTGCCGTTACTTTTCCCGGTTCTACAAGAGAATTGATATAATCAATCAAAGGCGTAGCACATTCTGCCATATTAGTAGAATAAGTAGGCCAATAATTCATCTGCAAGTTGACATTCATGTGATAATCGGATGCCCATGGAATTCTGTTGTGATCTCCTACACGATTTTGCCATACTCCCTGTAAATTAGAGGGCAAATCTCCTGCTCTGGAGGAAGCAATGGTTAAATATCTTCCATACTGGAACAATATTACCTCTAATGCACGATTTTCTGCCTCTGTATTTTTCCCTGCATTATAATCATTCAGCAAAATATCTGTTGTCTTTTCCGGAACATTCTGTCCCAAATCCAACTGTACTCTTGAAAAAATTTCAGAATAATCTTTAATATGTTCTTTTTTTACTTTCTCATATCCTTTTTTACTAGCCTTATCCACAGCTTTTTCTACACTTGCGTCCAATTCCTGTGCAGTTTCCCCTGTACGATAATCAGGATATTTATTCAAATAATCAGTATCTGCAGAAACATAAACAACCGCTTCCGATGCGCCGAATACATGAAGCTTGTCCCCATCCTTTTCCTGCACTTTTCCACCTTCTGTCTCTACTTTTAATTTTCCATTCAGTTTTAACTGGTTGTCCTGCATTTCACCTGACACGGTAATCATATCGTCTTCAACAGTGGTTTTCACAGACTTACCCAATTTTTTATCTGCTACTCCCTCTGCATTATCTATTGGAAAAGAAATATCAAAATCCAATTTCTCATTACCATCAGCAGTAAATTTCATTGCCAATACATTATCCGGATAACTGATAAAATATTCTCGGTGCATTTTTGTATCCTGATAGTCAAAATCTACCGAAGCTACTGCATTTTCCAGATTTAAGTCACGAACATAGTTTTCTGCCTGTTCTTCTTTCAAACCGAAATCTACATAAATATCCCCCCATGACTGGTATGCTCCATATCCTTCTACTTCTCCGGTAAGTTTTTTTGCAAACTCATTTGCCTGTGTATCATTGCCCTCTTTATATAATTTAATGATTTCCTTATATACTTCGGACATTTTCTGACCATTGTCAGCTGTTTCCTTATTTCCCCCATCATAATTCGGGCGGCTTTCACTCGGTCCACCGTTCCAGAGGGTTTTCTGATTGAATGTCAGCCTTTCTTCTCCAATCTCTCCATACACATTTGCACCCATAAAGCTGTTGCCGATAGGAAGCGTCTGCTGCTGCCATGTATTGTCTTCTTCTGTCGTTCCAAAGCTTCCGCCATTTAAAATATTTTTCCCCTTTGAAGCAGGCTCATCATACCAAAGACGCAAGCCACTTTCCTTTTGCAATGTTTCTGTCTGTTCTGTTTGTGCAGATACCGGAACAGAAGACACCGTCAATGCTACTGTACACAACCCTGCAAAAGCTTTCTTTAATTTTTTACTTTTCATACCTTTCTCCTTTCTGGTATTTTATTTCACAGAAAACAATTTCCTATGAAATAATAAATGCTTTTTTAAGTATATATCTGTGCATCCTTGAATGATTTACATTTTTAATCAATTTTTTTATATTATTGTTCTATTTTTGTGCATTTTAACCATTTAATCCCTCAAAATACATACATTTCATTTAATTTTTTTCATATTTTACATATTTTTTCGTCTAAATGCACCGTTTTTTTGTTTTGTATAAATCATTTCATACAAAAAAGACTGACGTATAAAACACATACCTCTCCGTATGTCTTTCATACAACAGTCTTTTTATTTTACCCATTCCATTCCATGAATTTTATTTTTTATTCTTTGCAGTGCATTGTCAATGGACTTGGGCTGCTTTCCTGTCATTTCTGCAATCTGAAGATAATCTGCTCCATCCAGATAAGCATCCAGCACCTGATTTTCAAAAGGACTTAACCGTTCCTTAATCTCCTCCATCATTCTGCTTACATTTTCTTTTCCAATAACAATTTCCTCCGGATTTTGCTGTGTAATATCTTCCGCATTATACAGCGGTCCTTCCATCTCACTTAAAGAAATGTAAGAATTTAATGGCTTGTGCTTCTGCCTTCCTGAAATTTCAATGGCCTTATACATCTGCCTTTCTATACATAAATTAGCAAAAGTGGAAAATGAAGCATTTTTGTCAGGATGGTATCCTCGGACTGCCTTAAACAGCCCAATCATACCCTCCTGAATTAAATCCTCCTGCTCTCCTCCGATTAGAAACATGGCATGTGCCTTCTTCAGCACCATTCCCTTATATTTGTTAATGAGGTAATCCTCCAAGCCTTCCTGTCCCTGCCATAAAAGCTCAAAAAGCTCCTCATCTTTTAAATTTTCATATTCCTTCATCATAAATGAATTCCTGTACTATTTCCCCATTCTCTGTCTTACAATTTCGTATGCCAGTACCCCTGCTGCCACAGAGGCATTCAAAGAGTCGATATTTCCCTGCATTGGTATGGATGCAATAAAATCGCATTTTTCACGTACCAGCTTTGATACGCCGTCGCCCTCGTTTCCGATAACCAGTCCGATTGCGCCTTTTAAATCAAGGTCGTACATCTGTGTTCCGCCCATATCCGCACATACAAACCAAATTCCTTCTTTTTTCAGATTTTCAATGGTTCTTGCAAGATTGGTAACCTTTGCAACCGGTGTATAATTCAATGCTCCGGCAGAAGTTCTTGCAACCGTTGCAGTCAGCCCCACGGCTCTGTTCTTTGGAATAATCACGCCATGAGCACCTGCCAGATTTGCTGTACGGATAATTGCTCCCAGATTATGAGGGTCTTCGATATTATCCAGCAATACCAGAAACGGCGGTTCTCCTTTTTCTCTGGCTGCTGCCAGAATATCTTCTACTTCTGCGTAATTATACGCCGCAGTCATGGCAATCACACCCTGATGTTTTCCTGTTTCCGATAACTGATCCAGTCTTTCTTTTTTTACATATTTAATCATGGTATCATGCTTCTTTGCTTCACGCAAAATGGTGCGTACCGGACCGTCCTCGCATTTTTCCAGAACAAATAACTTATCCACAGATTTTCCGGAACGAAACGCTTCTAAAACCGCATTTCTGCCTTCTACCTTTGTTTCCTGGAATTTATTCTCCATCCTTTTCTCCTTCTGTAATTCCTATTTTTATCAATTCTAACATTCTGTCCCACTGCTCTGTCAGATACAAATGTCCCATTAACGCCTCAAATCCCGTAGCTCTTCTGTAATCGGACATACTGGCATTTTTTGCCATGGTAAAGGATTTTGCATTTCTTCCTCTTTTGAAAATTCCCATTTCTTCTTCTGTAAGATATGGTTTCAGCTTTTCGATAATCTCTGACTGGGCAGATGCTTTTACTAATTTGCTGGCTCTTTGATGCAGCTTATTTACTTGAGTATTTCCTTTTTCCACTAAAATAGTACGGATAACCAGCTCATAAATGGCATCTCCGATGTAGGCAAGGGTTAAAGGAGAATAGGTTCTGATATCCGTATCCTCCAGTTCAAACAGCTCCTTGAATTTCTTTAAGCTCGCTTCCATTGTACACCCTCTCTTGTATCTTTTAAGATGATACCCATAGCAGCCAATTCATCTCTGATTTCATCTGCTCTTTTAAAGTTTTTCTCTTTTCTTGCCATCTGACGTTCTTCAATCAGTTTTTCAATTTCTTCATCTAAAATTTCAGCTTCCTTGTTCACAATCAGACCTAACACATCGCTTAAATGCACAATGGTATCAAAAAGATACTGTACAAAAGCTGCTGTGCTGTTTTCATTTGCTTTTGTATTGGCAAATTTAACCAACTCAAAAATAGCGGCAATGGCATCTGCGGTATTAAAATCATCTTCCATGGAATTTTCATATTTCTTTACATATTCCAGAACTTCCGCTTCCAAGGCTTTTTCTTCTGCTGTCATTTCTGTTTTTTCTGCTGTTTCCAACAGGTGTTTTAACTGCTCCACACAAGTAATAATTCTTTCCAGAGAATTTTTAGAAGCTTCCATCAGCTCAGCGCTGAAATTCAGCGGACTTCTGTAATGTGCATTTAACATAAAGAAGCGAAGCACCTGTAAATCATATTTTTCTCCGATTTCTCTTACGGTAAAGAAGTTTCCAAGAGATTTTGACATTTTGCGATTGTCAATATTCAAGAAAGCGTTGTGCATCCAGTATCTTGCAAACTGCTTTCCGTTGCAGCATTCAGACTGAGCAATTTCGTTTTCATGATGTGGGAAAACAAGGTCTTCACCGCCTGCATGGATGTCAATTTCTTCACCTAGATATTTTTTAGACATCACAGAACACTCAATATGCCAGCCCGGACGACCTTCACTCCATGGGGATACCCAGAAAGGTTCTCCTTCTTTTTTCGGTTTCCAAAGTACGAAATCCAATGGGTCTTCCTTCTGATTTTCTCCCGAAACCTGTAAAGAACGAAATCCTGACTGCAAATCCTCCAGATTTTTATGAGACAGCTTTCCGTATTCTTTGAAATTCTTTACGCGGAAATATACAGTACCGTTTACCTCATAGGCAAAGCCTTTGTCCATTAAAGTCTGTATCATATCAATCATTCCGTCAATTTCCTGTGTTGCCAGCGGATGAGTAGTCGCCGGTTTTACATTCATATCTGCCATATCTTTTTTACATTCTTTAATATAACGGCTGGAAATCTCCTCTGCACTTACACCTTCTTCTACTGCCTTCGCAATAATCTTGTCATCTACATCTGTAAAATTGGATACATAATTTACTTCATATCCTTTGTATTCCATATAGCGGCGTACTGTATCAAATACAATCATCGGTCTTGCATTTCCGATGTGGATAAAATTATAAACCGTAGGTCCGCAGACATACATCTTTACTTTTCCTTCTTCTAAAGGAATAAATTCTTCTTTTTTCTTTGTCAGTGTGTTATAAATTCTCATATTTCTCTTTCTTCCTCCTGTCTTCTTCCTTTTGCCTCCAAGGCTCTTGCCCTGCGGCATTGCGCTTCTCTTTCTTTTATATCATTTAATTCATAACCCATACGCTGTAATTCGGAACGCAGTCTGTCATTTTCCTGCTGAAGCTTATGGATATCATCTAAGGTTGGATCCGGAAGATGAATTTGGTCCATATCACTTCTAGGAACCTTCTGGTTTCCTTTTCTTACCACACGCCCCGGTACGCCTACAACTGTACAATTAGGCGGAACCTCCTCTAAAACCACGCTTCCGGCACCGATTTTGGAGTTTTCTCCAATGGTAAATGAGCCTAAAATCTTTGCTCCGGCGCTTACCATAACGTTGTTTTTCAAAGTAGGATGTCGTTTTCCCGTTTCTTTTCCTGTGCCGCCTAAAGTAACTCCCTGATACAGTGTTACATTATCACCGATAATAGCCGTTTCTCCGATAATCACTCCTGAGCCGTGGTCAATAAACAGCCCTTTTCCAATCTGCGCTCCCGGATGAATTTCAATTCCTGTTTTTCTGGCTGCCCGCTGAGATACCCACCGTGCCAGAAAGAAATGTCCTTTTTCGTATAATTTATGAGCCCGCCTGTACTGTATCATAACACGAAAGCTGGGATACAATAAAACCTCTAAAGGTGTTTTAATTGCAGGGTCCCGTTCCCTGATAACCTGAAATTCTTCTTTTATATGACTAATAAATCCCATATTTCACGTCCTTTCTATCAATTTTCCATAAACGAATATAACGAAAACGCCTCTATGTCAAAACGACATAGAGGCGAAAAATCCGCGGTTCCACTCTATTTGAAGATAGTATCTCCCACTTATTTCCCATAACGCAGGACTGCGTATCCGGCTTAGGCTTACCCCTCACCAAATCAACTCCCGAATGCACTTTCCAAAGCTTCCTCTAAGACAGCTTCCAGCCGATGACTGTCTCTCTCTGAAAAGGATTTACTCTGTACTCTTTTCGTTCCATGCCTTTTCCTATCTTCTCTTAGTTTATTCATAAATACGGGATTTGTCAACAGGATTTTCTTAGCAAACGCCCTGTGCAATCATAGCATCTGCAACTTTTTCAAATCCGGCTGCATTGGCACCTACCACATAGTTGCCTTCAAATCCGTATTTTTTCGCTGCATCTACCATATTGTGGCAAATATTTACCATAATTCCCTGAAGCTTTTCATCTACTTCTTCAAAACTCCAGCTTAATCTTTCACTGTTCTGTGACATTTCTAATCCGGAAGTAGCTACACCGCCGGCATTTGCAGCTTTACCAGGTGCAAAGATAATACCATTTTCCTGCAGGTATTTAGTAGCTTCTAAAGTTGTTGGCATATTTGCACCTTCTGCAACTGCAAAGCATCCGTTAGCAACTAATGCTTTTGCATCTTCTAAATGCAGCTCATTCTGTGTTGCACATGGAAGAGCAATATCACATTTTACAGTCCATACCCCTTTTCCCTCATGGTACTCTGCATTTGGTCTGTAATTTGTATATTCTGTTAAACGTGCACGTTTTACTTCTTTGATTTCTTTTAATGCTTCTAAATCAATGCCTTCCGGATCGTATACCCAGCCAGTGGAGTCAGAGCATGTCACAGGCTTTGCACCTAACTGATAAGCTTTCTCAATAGCATAAATCGCTACATTTCCCGCTCCGGAAACAGCAACTGTTTTTCCCTTTAATTCTTTGCCGTTAAGCTTTAATAATTCTTCTGTAAGATAAAGAAGACCATATCCTGTCGCCTGTTTTCTTACTAAAGAACCGCCGTAGGTCAGTCCCTTACCTGTAAGCACACCTTCGTAAGCATCACGAATTCTCTTATACTGTCCAAACAGATAACCGATTTCTCTTGCACCTACTCCGATATCACCTGCGGGAACATCTGTATCTGCACCGATATGACGGTATAACTCGGTCATATAGCTCTGGCAGAATGCCATAACTTCTCTGTCTGATTTTCCTTTCGGGTCAAAATCAGCTCCACCTTTACCGCCACCAATAGGAAGCCCTGTCAGGGAATTTTTAAAGATCTGTTCAAATCCTAAAAATTTAATAATTCCCAAATATACGGATGGATGAAAACGCAGACCGCCTTTGTATGGTCCGATTGCACTGTTGAACTGTACACGGAAGCCTTTGTTCACCTGTACATTTCCGTTGTCATCTACCCACGGAACACGGAACATAATCACTCTTTCAGGCTCAACTAAACGCTCTAAAAGTGCTTCTTTGCGATACTTTTCTTCATTTGCCTCTACTACCGGTTTTAAAGACTCTAAAACTTCTTTTACTGCCTGATGAAATTCCGGTTCTCCTGGATTTTTCTTTTCTACTAATTCAATAACCTCATCTACGTATGACATGACTTTCCTCCTGTATCTGATTTTTTCTTGTATTATAAATCCAAGTCGGTATTTTTGCAAGTTTATTTTTTATTTCCTGCATATTTTTTATTTATACCTGCTATTCCTTTATATACAATACTGTATTTGCATTTTCTTTATTCAGGTGTTTCATTTCTAAATACGTGTTGTCCATTGAGAGCAATCCCATACATCCGTTGCAAGACCTTCATAAAACTCCGGCTCATGACAAACCATTAAAATTGTGCCTTTGTACTCCTTTAAAGCCCTCTTTAATTCTTCTTTTGCATCTACGTCTAAATGGTTGGTAGGCTCGTCCAAAATCAATACATTGGTTTCTCTGTTGATAATCTTGCACAGACGCACCTTTGCCTGCTCACCACCACTTAACACACGCACAAGACTTTCGATATGCTTTGTTGTCAAACCACATTTCGCTAATGCTGCACGAACCTCATACTGTGTATAGGAAGGAAAGACCTCCCAGATTTCTTCGATACAGGTATTTTTATTTCCCTGTGGCATCTCCTGCTCAAAATATCCGATTTCCAGATAGTCGCCTAAGTGCACCTTTCCTGAAATCGGTGGAATAATGCCCAGTATACTTTTTAATAATGTGGATTTTCCAATCCCGTTTGCTCCGGTAAGAGCAATCTTTTCTCCTCTTTCTACTTTTAAATTCAATGGCTTGGAAAGAGGTTCGTCATAGCCGATAATCAAATCATCGGTTTCTACCACAAAACGGCTTGGTGTTCTGGCTGTTTTAAAGTTAAACTCCGGCTTTGGTTTTTCCTTTGCCAGCTCAATCACATCCATTTTATCCAGCTTTTTCTGTCTGGACATTGCCATATTTCTGGTTGCCACTCTCGCCTTGTTTCTAGCCACAAAGTCTTTCAGCTCGTTGATTTCCTGCTGCTGACGATTGTAAGCCGCTTCAAGCTGTGCTTTCTTGACTGCGTAAACCTCCTGAAAATGGTCATAATCTCCCACATAACGGTTTAATTCCTGATTATCCATATGATAGATGAGATTTACAACGCTGTTTAAGAACGGAATATCATGAGAAATCAAAATAAAGGCATTTTCATATTCCTGCAAATATCGTTTCAACCATTCAATATGCTCTGCGTCTAAATAGTTGGTCGGCTCGTCTAAAAGCAGAATGTCCGGCTTTTCCAAAAGCAGTTTTCCCAACAGGATTTTTGTTCTCTGTCCGCCGCTTAAATCTGTAACATCCTTGTCTAAGCCAATTGCCGTAAGTCCCAACGCTCTTGCCACTTCCTCCACCTTGGAGTCAATAATGTAGAAATCGTGCATAGTCAGCATATCCTGTATGGTTCCCAGCTCTTCCATCATGGTTTCCAATTCTTCCGGAGATGCCTCGCCCATTTTGTCACAAATTCCGTTCATCTGCGCTTCCATTTCAAACAGCCATGAAAACGCTGATTTCAGTACGTCTCGAATGGTCATTCCCTTTTCCAACACGGTATGCTGGTCCAGATATCCCACACGGACATTTTTTGCCCATTCGATTTTTCCTTCATCCGGCATCAGCTTTCCTGTAATAATATTCATAAAGGTAGATTTACCCTCACCGTTGGCGCCTACCAATCCAATATGTTCTCCTTTCAACAGTCGAAAAGAAACGTCCTGAAAAATAGCCCTGTCACCAAACCCGTGGGACAAATTCTGCACATTTAATATACTCATCTTCTGTTCTCCTTACAGCAGCCTCCACAACCGCCGCTTCTGTCATCTGTCATAAAATCCTGCACGTGTGTCAGCGCACAGATTGCCTGTGCGGATATACCTTCCATACTTCCTGTAAATCCCAGACCTTCCTCTGTGGTCGCTTTTATATTTACCTGATTGGCTTCCAAATGTAAGGCATTTGCCACATTTTCAATCATGGTGTCAATATATGGTAAAAGCTTTGGTTTCTGCGCAATAATCGTTGCATCAATGTTATTAATCACGTACATATTTTCTTCTAAAAGCTTTCCTACATGCTGCAAGAGCTTGATACTGGAAATTCCTTTATACTGGGGGTCTGTATCCGGAAAATGTCTTCCGATATCCCGAAGAGCTGCTGCCCCTAAAAGTGCGTCCATAATGGCATGAACCACTACATCGGCATCCGAATGTCCCAACAGACCTTTTTCCCATGGAATATTTACACCGCCTAAAATCAAATCTCTTCCTTCTGTAAGCTTATGGACATCATATCCCATTCCTACTCGCATCATGGTTTTCTTCCTTTCCGCCTATTCTACTGAAAGCACCTGATAGCCTGCATCTTCTACTGCTTTCTTTAAAGCTTCTTTTTCAAGTCCTGTTTCTACATAAGCTTCTTTTTTCTCTAAATTCACTTCTGCTTTTGTTCCTTCCAAAGCTTCTAACGCTTTTGTAACTGCTGCCTGACAGTGCGGGCACATCATTCCTTCGATTTTCATTGTATACATATTTTTTTCCTCCTTTTTCTCCTGAATACTTTCAGGCTGTGTTTTTCCCTTTTTCAGAGAATGAAAAAATCGTAATCGCAATGCGTTACTTACAACAAAAAGACTACTGAGACTCATAGCCGCCGCTCCGAACATAGGGCTTAATTTCAATCCGAATACCGGATAAAGCACTCCTGCCGCAAGGGGAATTCCACATACATTATAAAAGAATGCCCAGAATAAATTTTCCTTAATATTTCGGATAACTGCTTTACTCAGTTCTATGGCAGTTGCCACATCCTGTAAATCGTTTTTCATCAGGACAATGTCTGCGCTTTCAATGGCAACATCTGTTCCTGCTCCAATGGCAATTCCTACATCTGCTCTTGCAAGAGCCGGCGCATCATTTAATCCGTCCCCTACCATGGCTACGGTCTTTCCTTCCTCCTGAAGTCTGGAAATCTCTCTTTCTTTATCCTGTGGAAGAACCTCGGCAATCACTGTATCAATATCCAGCTGCTTTTGAATTGCTTTTGCTGTTCTGGCATTATCGCCTGTAAGCATAATAACCTGAATACCCAGTTTTTTCAACTCCTGAATTGCCTTTGCGCTGGTTGGTTTTACCACATCGGCAACACCGATTATACCAAACACCTGTTTCTCATCTGCCAAAATAAGAGGTGTCTTTCCTTCTTTGGAAAGCTTTTCCATACTGCTTAACGCCTTTTCACTGGAAATTCCCTGTTCCTGCATCAATTTTTGGTTTCCTGCATAATAAATGTTCCCCTGAATTTTTGCAGTAATTCCTTTTCCGGGAATTGCTGCGAAATTTTCCGCATTTGGAAGCTCCATGCCCTTTGCCTTTAAAAGCACGGCTTCTGCCAGAGGATGTTCACTTTTCTTTTCCAGAGCTGCGCTGATTTCTAAAATTTTGTTTTCGGACATTCCGAGGCTGATAATATCGGTAACCACCGGCTTACCCTCTGTAATAGTTCCTGTTTTGTCTAATACAACGCTTTGTACATTATGAGTGATTTCCAATGCTTCGCCGGATTTAATTAAAATTCCGTTTTCCGCACCTTTTCCTGTTCCTACCATAATGGCAACCGGTGTGGCAAGACCTAAAGCGCAGGGGCAGGAAATCACTAAAACTGCAATGGCACAGGACAATGCAAATTCAAATTCTGCTCCCATAAGCAGCCAGACAATTCCCGTAAGCAGCGCAATTCCCATAACCGTAGGAACGAAAATTCCCGCAATTTTATCTGCCATTCTGGCAATCGGCGCTTTGCTGGAGCTGGCTTCCTCTACCAGACGGATAATCTGAGAAAAAGTGGTGTCCTGTCCCACTCTTGCAGCTCTCATTCTGATAAATCCTGTTTTATTTAAAGTAGCTGCAGTTACCGTATCTCCTTCTTTCTTTTCAACAGGCATACTCTCTCCTGTAATGGCTGCCTCATCCACGCTGGTTCTTCCCTCAATTACAACACCGTCTGCCGGAATACTGCTTCCCGGCTTTACCTGTAAAATATCTCCGGTCAACATATCTTCTGCTGCAATTTCTACCACCTGTCCGTTTCTTTCCACCAGCGCTGTCTTAGGCGCTAAGTCCATGAGCTTTTGAATGGCTTCACTTGTTTTTCCTTTGGAACGTGCCTCCAAATATTTTCCGATATTGATTAAGGCAAGTATCATCACTGCTGACTCAAAGTACAAATCATGTAAATAACGGTGTACCAGCTCCATATTCTGAGTACCCAAACCATATCCCATGCGGTAAATGGCAAATATTCCATATATTAAAGAAGCCCCGGAGCCTACGGATATCAATGTATCCATATTGGGCGCTCCGTGGATAAGAGAGCGAAATCCCCTTTCAAAATAAGCTCTGTTGATATACAACACAGGTATACACAAAAGAAGCTGTGTCAATGCAAAGGACACTGCGTTGGCGTCTCCTCTTAAAAAGGAAGGCTGTGGAAGTCCTGCCATGTGTCCCATTGCCACATACATCAAGGGAATTAAGAAGATAAAGGACCAGATGGTACGCTTTTTCATGTTCTCAATATTTTTTTCTACAATATCTTCTTTTTCCTCTTTTTTCTCAGATTTCCCTGTGGGAATTTCCATCCCGTACCCAGCTTGTGTCACGCTGTCTGCTATTTTTTCTTCTGTCAGTTTACTCTCATCGAAATCTATCTGCATGCTGTTTGTCAGTAAATTGACGCTGACGGTATTGACTCCATCCAGCTTTCCCACGCACTTCTCAACTCTGGAAGAGCATGCAGAGCAGGTCATTCCTGTTACTTTATATTTTTTATTCAAATATTTCACCTCCTGTTATAAGATTTTACCCAATAAAGCTACCATTTCATCTACTTTTTCTTCTCTTTCTTCATCTGTCTTTGCTCCTGTCACACAACTTTTTAAATGTGCTGTGAGGATTTCTTTATTTGCCCTGTTTAAAACAGCTTCTGTTGCCATAAGCTGATGCGCTATATCCATACAGTAACGGTCTTCCTCCACCATTTTCAAAATACCGTCAATCTGGCCTCTGGCTGTCTTTAATAATCGGTTTATCTGTGCTTTATCTGCTCTCATCTCTTTTACCTCCTATACCCCGTGGGGGTGTATTTGATAAGATAAATATAACATAACATTTTAAGCATTGCAAGAAGGAATGTTTATTTAAAACAACACACATCTGCTAATTTTTATTGTAGTGAATATATAGAACTGCTATAATATGGCTAGATAAAAATAACAAATACAAGAGCAGAAGTCGTAAACTCATTAGGTAAGAAAAATCTTGAAAAAATCTATGACTTGGCAGATATCTATCACAGCGATAATATAGACCGTGTCAGTGACGATTTTATCAAAGAAGCAAAAATCAGCACAGGAAATTTTAACAATGTGTCCGCATGTCAATACGCTATTCCATCCCAGTGGGATATCGGCAAAGTATATAAAAGATTGATTAAGTCCGTGGCAGAATATGAAAAGATAGGTGTTATTGATGCCTTATTCAAAGTTTACAACTCATTTATCAGCAATAAAATAGATGACTACAACAGCAGTATGTATTATGAAAATCCATCGTATTTGCTGGAATGTTATTTAGAAAATAAAGTAATTTAATTATTTTCTGTTTACTTCTATTCTCTACTTTTGCCTAAGATGTAAAAAGACACCCCCGTCACCAAAGGATGTCTCTTAACCTTTTCTCTATTCCTTTCTGAGAAATTTCTCCTCCTGTATTTCCACCAGAATAATATCCTCCCCAATCTGGCGAATACAGGAGAAAGGAATAACATATTCACTGACAGAGCCAAATAATCCACACATTTTCCCCGGAACAGGCACAATCAGCGCTTCTATTTTCCCTGTTTTACAATTAAACTCCACATCTAAAGGACAGCCCAAAGTTTTACAGGTACAGATATTGATGACTTCTTTTTGCTTCAGCTCACATACACGCATAAAAAACTCCCAAACCCATGGTTTTAATCTATCCTATGAGTTTGAGAGTCAATCCAACACTCCTATCTGTCCATTTCTAGCTGAAGTCCTGTACTTTGATGATTTTTTATAATACGCTCAATTTCATCTAATCCGCTGGAAGGCAAGTCCCCCGGAATGGTATTTTTCACCGCACTGGTAGCATTGCCGTACTCCAAAGCTTTTCGGCAGTTAAAATTATGCTTTAACAGCCCGTACAAAGCCCCTGAAATGTAGGCATCCCCACTTCCAATTCGGTCCACCACCTCAATATTTTTATAAGGTTCTTCTTCGTAAAACTTATCTTCTTTGGCATTATAAAATACAGAGCCGAAAGAATGTACCTTCGGGCTATGTACTACCCTCTGTGTAGAAGCAACAAAGGAAATCGGATATTCCTCTGTAAAGCTTTTCATAATTTCATAGACGTTTCCCTGTTTTAAGAAAGTCAGTTTTGCTGTTTCTTCCGAGCAGAAGAAAATATCCACATACGGCAAAATTGTTTCGATACATTCCCTTGCCTCATCTCCTGTCCAGAGATTTCCCCGAAAATTCACATCAAAGGAAATAATTGTCCCATTTTCTTTAAACCGCTTTATCATTTCTATGGCATTTTTACGGGTATTTTCTGACAATGCCAGTGTAATTCCTGTGGTATGGAAGCATCTTGTTGAGCCGTACATTTCCTCCGGAAAATCATCTGCGGAAAACTTGCAAAAGGACGCATGCTTTCTGTCATAAACCACGCTGGGTTTTCTGGGATATGCACCGTTTTCGTAGTAATAAATTCCAAGTCTTGCATCTGTATCCTTGTCATAAATCAGGTAATCATCGCTGACACCGCAAAAACGCACACGGTTTTTTGCATAAGTTCCCAAGGCATTATCCGGCAGCATGGAAATCATACCTGTGCGAAGTCCCAGCAAAGATACGCCGGAAACCACATTTAATTCTGCACCGCCCACCTGTTTTTGAAAGGTATCGCCTCTTACAATCCTCTCATTATCAGGAGGTGACAGACGCAGTAAAATTTCCCCAAGTGACAATAAATCAAAATCCCTTCTCATAAACTGTCTCCTTTTTTCTTTATATAAATCAGGGACTGCAATCAAGCAGCCCCCTTCTATCTAAATGTTCCCCAATGGCAATAAGGGTTTCATTTCATTATAAAATTCGATTATCTCTGCACACGGCCTGAACCGTCTCCTCCTGCAAGCTTTGTCACTTCATCCATGGAAACCATGTTAAAGTCACCTTCAATAGAATGTTTCAGACAAGATGCCGCTACTGCAAATTCGATGGTAGACTGTGCATCATATCCGTTTAAGCAAGCACAAATCAATCCGCCGCCAAAGGAGTCGCCACCGCCTACACGGTCAACAATGTGCATTTTGTATTTTTTGCTGAAATAGTAATCCTGTCCGTCATATAACATTGCAGACCAGTTGTTGTCGTTGGCAGATAAGGACTCTCTCAATGTAATGGCAACCTTCTGGAAACCAAAACGGTCTGCCAGCTGTTTTGCAACATCTTTATAGCCTTCATGATTTACTGTACCGGTTGTAACATCTGTGTTTGCGGCTTTAATGCCGAATACGTCTGCTGCATCTTCTTCATTTGCAATACAAACATCTACGTATTTGCAGATTTCACCCATTACCTGACCGGCTTTTTCTTTAGACCATAATTTATTTCTGTAATTTAAGTCACAGGAAATGGTAAGACCTGCTTCTTTTGCAGCTTTACAAGCTTCCAGACAAATATTTGCAACTTCATCGTTTAATGCAGGTGTAATTCCTGTAAAGTGGAACCAGTCTGCTCCGTCAAAAATTTTCTTCCAGTCAAAATCAGAAGCCTGTGCAGTGGCAATAGAAGAACCTGCACGGTCGTAAATAACTTTGGAAGGTCTCTGAGAAGCTCCTTTTTCCAAGAAATAAATGCCTACTCTGTCGCCGCCACGTACAATCTCAGTAGTATCCACACCGTATTTTCTTAAAGAATTGATAGCAGCCTGTCCGATTTCATGTTTTGGAAGTTTTGTAACAAATTTTGCATCAAATCCATAATTTGCAAGAGAAACTGCTACGTTTGCTTCTCCGCCGCCGTAAGTTGCTCCGAAGGTATCTGCCTGTACAAAGCGATAATATCCTTCCGGTGCCAGTCTCAACATAATTTCACCAAAAGTAATTACTTTTTTTGCCATGAGTTTTTTCTCCTTTTTGTACTTATTTATTTCTGATTTCTGCTACCAGCTTCACAGCTTCTTCTGTCATTGCTTTAATTTCGTCAAATTTACCTGCTTTTACTAAATCGCCTTTTACCATCCAGCTTCCGCCACATGCAACAATTTTATCACAGCTTAAATAGCTTTCCAGATTTTTTGCGCTGACACCGCCTGTGGGCATGAACTTCAATCCCACATAAGGAGCTGCCATTGCTTTGATTGTTGCAACACCGCCGAACTGCTCTGCCGGGAAGAATTTTACAACCTTTAATCCTCTTTTCACTGCCTGTGCTACTTCAGACGGTGTAATACATCCCGGAAATACAGGAATTTCTTTACTTAAACAATAATCTACAATTTCCGGATCAAATCCCGGGCTTACAATAAATTTTGCTCCTGCTGCTACTGCACGGTCTACCTGTTCAATGGTAAGAACTGTACCGGCTCCCACAAACATATCAGGATATTCAGAAGTCATAATTTTAATAGACTCCTCTGCTGCATCTGTGCGGAAAGTTACCTCTGCACATGGAAGTCCGCCTTCTACTAATGCTTTTGCCAAAGGCGCTGCGTCCTTTGCATCTTCTAATACAACAACGGGTACAACGCCAAGTGTTGAAATCTTTTCTGTAACTGTGCTCATATTCTCCTCCTGTTTTTATCGTTCCATATTACGGAATATCGTTTCGTTATGTGGTATTTTGTAATTTGAATTATACTACACTTCCAAAAAAAGTCAAGTGTTTTTCATTGCCACAAGTAGCAGAAAGTGTTACAATAGCGCCAACACATAAAAAGGAGATTTGTTTTATATGGAAACGAAAAATCCAATTCAGGTGGCTGACCGCCTTTTTCTTATTCTGGAAACCTTGGCAGAAACCGGTCCTGTTACACTTGCAGAGCTTTGCAGCCATCTTGACTTAAATAAAAGTACGGTTCACAGACTTCTATGCTCACTCATCTACATGGGTTATGTGAAGCAGGAAGGGGAAACCGGTAAATATTCTCTTTCCTTTAAGCTGCTGGCGCTTTCCAATAAGCTGCTGGCACGTATGGATATTCTGGATACCGTCAGACCTTATTTAAAAAAGCTTTCCAGGCTTACAGGGGAAACAGTTCATTTTGTTCAGCGAGAACACACCGATGCAGTCTATATTTATAAAGAAGAGTCGTATCAAAATTCCATTCGCATGGTTTCTAAGGTTGGCAGTCGTATCCCCCTTTACTGCTCCGGTGTAGGAAAAGCCATCGCGGCAGATTTAGACGAAGCGCAAATCAAGGCTCTGTGGGAAAACAGCTCCATTCAAAAGCTGACGCCTCACACTATTACTGATTATGCCCAGTTTTTGAAAAAAATTGAAGAAGTAAGAAAAAAAGGATATGCTCTTGATGATGAAGAAAACGAACTGGGAGTCCGCTGTATTGCTGTAAGCATACCGGACTATCGAAATAAGCCCAAATATGCTTTTTCCATTTCCGCCCCTGTGGTACGGATGTCAGACTCCCGTATTCAAGAATTATCCAAAATTGCTCTGGAAATTAAAAGTGAAATTTGCAGTACCATGAAATAAACTTAACGCCTGCGGTTTAATTTTTTCAGAAAGATAAGTGCAACTATACCGCACAACAGTAAAACCAAAAGGCTGCATAGCTTCTCCTGCGCAGTGGTTTCATAATAACCAGAAACACCAAAGATTGCCGTTATCGGATAAAAAGTTCTTAAAGTATTCGACATACTCATAAACAAGCCTGCAAAGGAATAGATTTCCGCTACCGCCAAAGCCAGCCAATAGTTCTTTTTCAAATAAGGCACAAGGGCAATTATCGGTGAAACAGCGAAAAAGACGCCTATTCCTTCCAGCAGGTACATTTTCAGAAAATCAAAGAATATTTTTATAGATAATTCCGAAGCATGCAAAACCATTTCTATTGAAAAAGTAAGTAAAAAAAGCAAGACATAAGCCAAAATGCTAAAAAGAAAGAGAATTATCATTTTCGCTGCTGTTAATTTTCTTTCATTTACAGGAATGAGACTCAGATTTTTTATGGTATCATCCTGCTCCTCACGGCAAATCATGTAGCTTCCCAAAAGTGCAATTACCGCAGGAAGCACAAGAACGGTCTCCCATACCTGCGTCATTGTCATATACCAGCCTACACTGCTGACTGTCATTTGTTCCGGAGATGCTGTTGTCGTTCCTGCCAAAAAGACAAAAACAGCTGTAAAAACGATTGCAAAAACTGTAAATAAAATAATGTTGGAACGGCGGAGTTTCTGAAATTCTGCCCATAATAAGATTTTCATTTCTTTTCCCTACTTTCTTTTACCCAATGTAGCGACAGCCAATACCACAGAAGCAATTCCCCATACACACATACTGAAAAATGCAAGAGGAAGATTTGGTTCTAAAAGTGCAACCCCCGGAATTACTCCTCCTCTGGAGATAATTACGGAAATACAGGAAAGCGGATGCAAATAAGAATTTACAGGCGTTATAAAAAATCCGGCAAAAATATAAATGAGCGTTATGCACATAGGAAAAATATATCCTTTTTGAGAAACCGTCACTGCGAAAACAGGTAAAATCGCAAAAGCAGTCAATCCTGCAATCTCCAAACATCTTTCCACCAAAAAAGCAATACTCCTCCAATCGAAAGCCACATAATTGGGAATTACACTGAATAATACGGAAGCCGCTGCATTAATCATCATAAAACAGAGAGAATAAAGAAATACCATAAAAAATTTGCCGAAAAAATATCCCGCTTTACTCACCGGTACAATCCAAAGCTGTTTTAACATATCATACCGGTTTTCATCATGCAGCAGCATAATGCTCAAAAGCCCTAAAATAAACGGCAGTATAAGAAACAATGTAAAACCGAAAGCAGACCATTTATAAAAAAGTACAGGCTCTATATTTTTCTTTCCCAAATAACCAAAATATAAAAAAGCAAAAAACGGCATAACAAGAGCAGCCAGAAGCATCATCCACATTACTTTTTTGCGGCGCAGCTTATAAAATTCAACTTCCACCAATCTAAGCAATCCCCTCACCTCCTGTAAGCTTCTTGAAATAATCTTCCAAGGTATCATTGCAAATTCCGGAGGAAAGCACTGCAATAGCTTCCATAACAAGAGCCTTATTTAGCTCTCCCATATTTAATTCCGTATCATAAATACGTATGGTCTGCTCATCCTGAACAGAATAATCCTTTACCTGAAATCTGCGTTCTAAAACCAAAATGGTTTTTGGAATGTCGGAAACCTGTAATAAAATATATTTCCTGTTTTTCTTTTCCAGCTCCTCCATGCTGCTTTCTTCTAAAAGAACGCCTTTGTCAATAATTCCGATGTCATCTGCAAGAAGTGCGATTTCTGAAAGAATATGGCTGGAAATTAAAATTGTTTTTCCTTTCTCTGTACTTAGCTTTTTTATAAATTCCCGCATTTTTGCAATACCAATAGGGTCTAAGCCATTAGTGGGCTCATCTAATATCAATACCTCCGGATCATGCAAAATTGCATTGGCAATTCCTAAACGCTGCTTCATACCCAGAGAATACTTCGAAAAAATTTTTTTATCTCTATACGGAAGTCCTACTACTTCCAACGCTTTCTTTACGGCATCAGGGGCAGACGTACCACGAAGCTTTGCAAAAATTTCAAGGTTTTCTGTTCCTGTCAGATTTGGATAAAAACCGGGAGCTTCTATCATCGCACCAATACGAGGATATATCCTTTTTTCATTGCCTTTTATGTTTTTGCCAAATACCTCTGCACTGCCGGAGGTCATAGACGTTAATCCTAAAATCATTTTCATAATCGTTGTCTTTCCTGCACCGTTACGTCCCAGCAAACCATAGATATGTCCTTTTTCCACATGAAGATTGACGTCACGTACTGCTGTTTGATTTCCGTATTTTTTCGTCAAGTGTTTTGTTTCAATTATCCAATCTCTCATATCAAATATCCTCCTTACACTTCCCATCATAAACCATAAACCTTGCCAAAACCTTGCGGTAATCTTGTTTTTACCTTGTAATCTTATTTTTAGGAAGTGATATGATAAATTTCGTTCCTTTATCAAGGATACTTTCCGCTGTAATTATTCCTTTATGTGCGCTTACCAGTTCCTTTGTAATGGCAAGTCCCAAACCGTTCCCCTTGCCGGAGCGGGCATTGTCGCATTGATATAATTTTTCAAAAATATGAGGAAGCTGCTCTCCTGAAATCCCTTTTCCATTATCTTCCAAAATGATTTTCATTTCCTGCTCATTTTCCAAAATCTGAAATTTTATTTTATTCCCCTGACTATGAGTAATGATGTTTTGCAGAAGATTATTGATAATACGATTATAGGCATTTACATCAACAGAAATTAAATATTCCTGTTCCGGTATCACAATCTCATACTGAAAAGCTCTGCTTTCCAAAACAGGTATCCAGTCTGCTACAATATTTCGTGATACTTCGTTTATATCTAGGACTTCAAAATAAAAGAGCTGCTCTCCTGCATCTAATTTTACCCATTCAAATAAATGCTCCACAAAACACTTCAAATGCTGTGCTTTTTCAAATGCCACATGGATATACTCCTCTTTTTCTTCTCCGCTGACTATTCCGTTTTCCACCGCTTCTAAGTATCCCACCAGCGAAGCAAGGGGCGTTTTCACGTCATGAGAAAGTCCGGTCATCAAGCTTTTATACGCCTGTTCCGCCTGTTTCTGACGGATAAGCTGTGCCTGACTGTTTTCGGCTATCTCATTGATATCGTAACAAATCTGCTGTGTTTCGTCCTTATCTTGAGCCAGAACACGCCTGTTTAGATTTCCTGCTTTGATATCCTCCAGAACCTCCTTGATAAGAGAAATCTGTTGACGGATACGATACAGCTTCAGCAAAAGACAGAGGCTAATGCCTCCGGTAAGGATAAGACCGAGAAAAAGATAACTTTTCATTCTATACTAAGCCTCCTTATTGAAACGATATCCCACTCCTCGCACTGTCAAAACATAAAAGGGCTGCTCCGGATTTGGCTCGATTTTTTTCCTTAATTTGCTGATAAAAGACATAATATTGCTGTCATCAAAGGCATATTCATCTTCCCACACCTGTGTATAAATCTGCTTTTTCGTAAAAATACGTCCTTTATTAGACGCCAAAAACACAAGTAAATCAAATTCTTTACCTGTAAGCTCCACCAAAGCACCCCGAACCGTCACACTGCGATTTCCCCTGTCAATGGTCATATCCTTTAGGCAAATACAATCGGTTTCTTCTGAAAAAGCCGGATTTAATGTAGTATAACGGCGAATAAGCGAATGTACCCTTGCAGTCAACTCGTTGATGCTAAAAGGCTTCGTCAGATAATCATCTGCGCCCAGCCGCAATCCCAAAACCTTATCCTCCTCATTGCTTTTTGCCGTCAGCATCAGTACAGGAATGTTACTGACTTCTCTGATTTTCTTTAACACCTGAAAGCCATCCATATAAGGCATCATTACATCTAAAATAATAAGCGAAAAACCATTGTTATTCTGGTTTTCTTTTATGATTTGCAATCCTTCTATGCCGCTGTATGCTGTTACAGCAGATAGATTTTCCTGCTCTATACATTTTTTCATTAAAGCACATAATTCTTTGTCATCATCTATAATTAAAACTTGTTTCATGCTGCTTCCTCTCTTTTCAATCTGAACTTTGTTTCCTTTATTATAATTTGTTTTTGCTTATGGCGCAATTTCCTCAAAAAGAAAAAAGAGTTTTCATACAAAACAAATCTGCTTTATATGAAAACTCCGATTTATTTTCTTATCTGTCCTTTATCTGAATAAATTTCAGTGCATACATCGGTCCAAATCTTTGATAAAAAGAGTCCAGCTCTACCATATAATGTTCATTATCCATATAGATTTCTGCCGGTTTCTCTCTTTTAACAAATTTCAGGCTTCTTCCATTTTTAATACAGTATCGCTCAATTTCAATGCAAAATGCCTCTACGCTTTTAGGACACTCATCTAAATCCACCAACATCACTCTTTTAGGTTTAAAGGTGTGATTGAATTCATCTGCACATTTGGAAATATAGACATAATCCAAAATAAGAAATCCTATCATCACCCCTGCATCAAGAAGTAAAATCATACGGATAGGTGTCTGGTCCGACAACAACGCTCCAATTCCAAGCAACAGAATAAAAACGTGGTCCAGCCAATAAATACCGGAAATCCCTTTCATACAATATTTCAAAAATCCGTCTTTTTGTTCCCGTTCTCTTCTGTAATAGATAAAGAAAAAGAACATTCCTATCAGTACATAGCCCACAAGAAACAGTCCCAAATATGGCAGTACCGATAAAGCAAATTCCTTATCCTTCTGTATTCCCAAATACACCGTTGTTAAAATAAACATGACGCATCCCATAAACGCACCGTGTTTTATGATATCCTGCCCATTCTCCGACAATCGCTTCATAATAATCCCTCCCTGACTTTATTTCTAAGCTCTTTTACATATTTTCTGGAAATGTAGGTACCGTCTCCGTTCTCAAACTCCGCCAGCATAATTCCTCCGGAAAAAGGTTTATACGTTTTTACTCCGTTCAGATTTAAAATTGCTGATTTGGAAACCCGCATAAAATAATAAGGCAACATTCTCTCTAACTCATACAATCTTTGCTTTACCTTATAAACTTCTTTTTCCGTATGCACATACTGAATTTCCTGTATCGTTTCAATATAGTAAATCACATCCAGCTTTACAGGAATTTGCGCCTTTTCCTTCTGACACAATAAATAACCGGGATAAAATCCGTCCTCTGAAATATATCTTTCCAGTCGCTTGATATTGTCCGTTTCTTCGTGTACATAAAGCTTTGCTTCCTCCTGCTCAGTGTCAGAAATCAGCTTCAAGGATACCTTCATTTGTTCACCTCTTTTCTATGGTTTCATTATATAAGAGCTCTTTAAAAAAATCTATATTTATCAGGTAAGTGGCTTTCTGCTCATGGTAAGTGGTACTTAAAAAAACTTATCTAAAACCATTCTGGCATTTTCTACGTTTTCTTTGGATGTCTGCCAGATTTCGTACTCGCTAAATCCCGGAAGTCCCATGGAAACCTGCGGATTGCGAAACTCCATTTTACTTTCCTTTTTAATTTTTCCTGACAAATGATAAGAAGTAATACCCGTTTCTTTATATAATTTTTCAATAATATCTGCGTCAACTCCTGCCCCTGCCAGAATTTCAATTCTGTCTTTGCTCTTCGCCTGCAACTCTTTTAAAAGCGCTCTGCCCTCCCATGCGGAATTTTTCTGTCCACTGGTAAGAATGGTTTTTATTCCCAATGAAATGGCATCCTCCATGGTTTTGAAGGGATTTTTACACACGTCAAAGGCTCTGTGAAGGGCTACGTCTGCCTTTCCCGCACAGCTTATTAACCCTTCCATCTGCTCTGTGTCCAGATTTCCCTCTGGTGTTAAAACACCTGTGACAATTCCCTCTGCTCCCAGTTCTGCAAATTTCTGCACTTCTTCCCTCATCATTTCCAGCTCATAACCGCTGTAACAAAAATCTCCGAAACGAGGACGCAAAAGCACACGTATTTTCAAATCCGTATACTTTCTAATCATACGAAATAACACTTCCGAAGGCGTTACCCCTCCTACCGGCAAATCACCGCATAACTCAATCCTGTCCGCACCGCCCTCAAAAGCAGCAATGGCAGACTCCACACTATCTACACAAACCTCTAACATTTTACATTCCTCCTCTCATTTTTCCTTTTTATCTTACTCTTTTCATTCTACAAAATATATACAAAGTTATTCTATTGGAAAATAATTTGGAACATTTTCACAGTTTTTTGAGCATAGCGATGTTTTGAAAGCCGTGTTTGAGTGCATTTGCACGAGTTTGGAAAACATCACTATGCGGCGCAGAAAAGAAAGAAAATGGGCTACTGTTCCAAAGCGCACGCCCAAAACAGTAACCCAATATCTTAAAAGGGATTAGAACTTCCTTTGTTTATTTACAAAGTTTTTTAAATTCATCAGCTACAAACTGTACTTTTGTTCCGATAATAACCTGAACAGCAGTTTTGCTTGGTCTGATAACACCTGCTACACCTGCAGATTTGATTTTCTTTTCATCTACTAATGTGTAGTCTTTGATTTCAAGACGAAGTCTTGTAATACAGTTGTCGATAGATGTAACGTTAGCAGGACCGCCAACACCTTCCAGAACGATTTTTGCAATGCCTGTGAAGTCATCATTTGCAAGCTCTACTTTTGTTTCATCAATATCATCATCTTCTCTACCAGGTGTCTTCATATCGAATTTTACAATTACAAATCTGAATACAACATAGTAGATAACACCAACAACCAGACCGATTGGGATTAACCACAGTGGGTTCTGTGCAAACGGAGCTTTATAACTAAGTCCCCAGTCAATAAGACCTGCACTGAAGTTAAATCCTGCACGCACAGGAAGAGCTGCCACAACTGCCATAGAAATACCTGTTAATAAAGCATGTACTACATATAATGCCGGTGCGAGGAACATGAATGAGAATTCCAGAGGTTCTGTAACACCATTTAAGAAAGAAGCAAATGCTGCTGACATTAAAAGACCTGCTGCAACTTTTTTCTTTGTAGATTTTGCTGTCTGATACATAGCCAGAGCTGCTGCCGGAAGACCGAACATCATTACAGGGAAGAAACCAGACATATACATACCTGTTTCACCTAATACACCGCCTTCAATCTGTCCCCAGAATTTACCGATATCACTGATACCTGCAACGTCAAACCAGAATACAGAGTTCAATGCGTGATGCAGACCGAATGGGATTAACAGACGGTTGAAGAAACCGTAAATACCTGCACCGATTGGTCCTAATTTCATAATAAATTCACCAAGTGTAATCAACGCATTGTAAACGATTGGCCATACAAAGAACAGTACCAAGCTGGAAATCAGGGATGCACCTGCTGTAACAATGGCAACACATCTTTTACCGCTAAAGAATGAGAACGCATCCGGTAATTTTGTGTTTTTAAACTTATTATAGCATGCTGCTGCAATAAGACCACATAAAATACCGATAAACTGTGTCTGTGTTTTTGCAAAAGCCGGATCTACTTTTTCTACTGCTGTTTTTGTAAGCATAGCTACAACATCAGTAGAAAGCAGAGTCGTTGTCATCAGCCATGAAACAAGACCTGCAAGACCTGCTGTACCGTCATTGTCGTCAGACATACCAACAGCAACACCAATCGCAAACAGAATTGGCATCTGGTCAATCAAACATCCACCGCCCTTTAATAAGAAAGCAGCAATTACATTATTGGCACCCCAGCCAGTAGGGTCAATCCAATATCCAATACCCTGTAAAACAGCCGCAACCGGAAGACATGCAACCGGAAGCATCAGGGATTTTCCTAATCTTTGAAGATATCTCATCATAATAAAAATCCTCCTCTTTTTCCTGTTTTAATCCCTTTTATCCTACAATGGAAACCCGCATAAAACGTGCCGCCATCATTTTATTTTAGACCGGAAAAGCCGGTGTAAAATACCTTATTATTTCATTTTGATGCTTACCACATCATCCTTTGGCATTACGTCTTTACCGAAAATTCCTTCTACTGCGGCGTAATCATCTGTGTTGCATACCAGCATTGGTGTAATGGTGTCATAGCCGGCTTCTTTTACTGCATCTAAATCCACAGTCAAAAGCAAATCGCCTTTTTTCACCTTGTCCCCTGCCTTTACATGACCTTCAAAGCCTTCGCCTTTTAATTCTACGGTATCAAGCCCTACATGAACTAAAATTTCCACGCCGTTATCTGCTGTCATGCTGACTGCATGAAGTGTATCAAATACCATTGCGATTTCTCCGTCAGCCGGAGCGTAAATTTTACCTTCGGAAGGGATAATTGCCACACCCTGTCCCAACATACCTGTGCTGAAGGTCGGGTCATTTACTTCTTTTAAATCTACGGCTTTTCCCTTTACCGGCGCTCCTAAAAAGAACGTGTTGTCCTGTTTTTTCTTAAAAAAATTAAACATGTTTTCCTCCTACTTATATGAAAAATAATCTGCTGTCTTTAAATGATTAAAGGCTTCTTCCTCTGTGAGATAGCGTTCTCCTGCAAGAGAACCGGACTTCATACCGCTGGCATCTACATAAACAGTCTGTCCATTCATAGAAACTGCACAAAATACATAGCTTTCCTCCTGTACCCAGCCGCCTTGCCAGGTTCCTGCTACAATGTGAGCTTCCATTCCTGCTCTGTTACAAAGCTCTGCCAGAATTTTCGCATATCCCAAGGCAGTTGCCTTTCCCTCAAGAACTGCTGCCGTATGATTTGTAATATAATATTTGTCCAACAGCTCTCCGATATGAGATACTTTTTCTCCTGCGGTTTCCATGCTGTCTGTGGGCTTTAAACTGTCCTTCATCCAGTCTAAAAAGTAATCTACGGTACTTTTCTCACCGCTGTCTTTTGGTATTCCTGCAATAACCTCATCTAAAATCTGCTCTGTATTTTCAAGTCTTCTGTTAATCTCGTCAACCTTGCTTTCATTGTTCACTGCCAGTCCGTCTCTGATTTCATTGAGATTTGATATCGTTCCATCCTGGGCAAAGGCTGCCTGAATTTCAATTCCTTCTGCACAGGATAGGAATAAAATCACTTTGGAAATTTCATTCTCCGTAATCCGATTTAAGTCCTTATCCTCATACTGTACATACACTTCATCTTCTGTCATGGGAATTTCTACGAAACCATAAAAATAATTTTTCCCTTCACATTCCAGCGCAGTGACAATTCTCTGGTATTCTTTTCCGTTTACCGGCTGAGGAAGCGTCAGTACACCGCCTTTTAAACTCTCTATATTTTCTTTTAAAAAGAGGTAGACCTCATACTCCTTCTTGGTAAGCTGATTGGAATAAAAGTCACTTTCTACCGCAGCTTCCTTTCTGGGACTGTCCTCCAGTTTTCCGGAAAGGGTATTGGATAAGGTAATCTTCCTCTGCCATGCAAAAAATGCCGCAAGAAAAATTATCATAATTCCGATAAGCAATGCTGCTCTTTTATGTTTTTTTATGTAATTCATTTCTCTATTCCATTTCCCGAACAATCTTTCTAAGCTTTAAAATCATGGATGGTGCTACGGAAAGCTCGTCCACTCCCATATTTACAAAGGTTTCTGTCAGTTCTGTATCTGCTCCCAGCTCTCCGCAAATTCCTGCCCATTTCCCTGCTGCATGAGCATTGTCCACTACCATTTTAATCATTTTTAAAATCGCTTTATGGTGCGGATTATAAAACTCCTCTAATTTCTCATTCTGACGGTCAATAGCAAGAGTATACTGTGTCAAATCATTTGTTCCGATGCTGAAGAAATCTACCAGCTCTGCCAGCTCATCACTAATCATTGCTGCTGCCGGTGTTTCAATCATAATTCCTTCTTCCACATCTTTATATGGTGTATCGGAAGCTTTCAGTTCTGCCTTCACTTCTTTTACGATTTCTTTAATTCGCATGACCTCTTCCACAGAAGTAATCATAGGATACATAATCGAAAGTGTTCCGTATACGGAAGCTCTGAAAAGCGCTCTTAGCTGTACCTTGAAAATTTCCGGCTGTGACAGACAAATACGAATGGCACGATATCCCAATGCCGGATTTTCTTCTTTTTCTAAATTAAGATAGTCAGCCTGCTTATCTGCGCCGATATCCAACGTACGGATAATGACCTTCTTTCCTGCCATATTCTGCACTGCCTGCTTATATGCCTGAAACTGTTCTTCCTCCGTAGGAAGCTCATTTCTGCCGATATAAAGGAACTCACTTCTGAAAAGTCCAATTCCTCCCGCATCGTTTTCCAGCACATAGCCCATATCTCCAACGCTTCCGATATTGGCATAGATATTGATTTTTTTACCGCTTTTTGTAACGTTTTCTTTTCCCTTCAGCTTCAGCAACAGATTTTTCTTTTCTTCTTCCTCTGCAATTTTAGCCTTTGCCGCTTCCTGTACGTTTTCATCCGGCTCTAAAATAAATTCTCCTGTAAAGCCGTCTACTACCGCACAAGTACCAGATGGAATTTCCTCTAAATTCATATCCACGCCAATCAAAGCTGGAATATTCATCATACGGGCAAGAATAGCTGTATGAGAATTTGTTGAACCATGTACCGTAACAAAAGCAAGGATTTTTTCCTTATCCATCTGAACGGTCTCGCTTGGTGTCAAATCATCTGCCATAACGATAACCGGCTCTTCAAACTCTGTATCCATGCCGCTTTGTCCTGAAAGATTTCGCACCAGACGTTCTGAAATATCTTTAATATCTACCGCTCTTGCTCTCATATAATCATCATCCATACTGGCGAACATCTCTGAAAAATTATCGCCGGTAGATGCCACTGCATATTCTGCATTTACTTCCTGAGTACGGATAATATTTTCAATGGACTCGTTATAATCATCATCCTCCAACATCATCTGATGTACTTCAAAAATTGCTGCGCTGGCTTCTCCCACTTCTTTTACGGCTTTTTCATAAAGCTTCTGAAGCTGTTTCTGAGATTTTTGTCTTGCAGCCTCTACACGTTTTACTTCCTCATCCGGATTTTCTACTTTTACACGTTTTACAATATAAGCTTCTTTTTTCAGCACCAGAACTTTTCCCAGCGCCACACCTTTATATACAGATTTGCCATTCAGATGTTTCATATCTATCCCTGCCATTTCTTATAAATTTGCTTCAAAAAACGCTTTCATTCCTTCAAAAGCAATGTCCTCATCGCTTCCTTCTACCTGAATTTCTACGGTCTGTCCGCATTTTACCGCTAAAGACATAAGCATCATCAGCTTCGTAACATCTACGGTTTTTCCTTCTTTTGTAATTGTGATTTTACTTTCGTATTTCTTTGCCTCTTTTACCAACATTCCCGCCGGTCTTGCGTGAATTCCCAACTCATCTTTTACTGTGTACTCAAAACTTTTCATTTTTAATATCTCCTTTCAATCAAAACATTCTTTATGAAAACTCAAAAAGAGTTTTTCTCTTACATAATACGCTGAATATGAATAGCAAGAAATCCCACTTCCTCTTTATCCAGTTTTTTCTCCAGCTTCTTTTCTATATAATGGCAAATGACTTCAGAAATCTGTCCTGCTTTTGGATATTTACACCGAATAAAATCATTCAGCTCTATATTCACCGCTTCTCCTGTCTTTGCTCTCACCACCATATAATACAAATGGCTCATCAGACGAATATAAGCACAGGAGTCCTGACGTATTTTATCTCCCAGACACTCCTCAATCATTAAAATACAGTCATCAATAATCTGCGTTGTCTTTAACGTATCTGATACCTGTTCATCCGAAAGACCCGAATGAATATGAAGGGCAATAAACCCTGCTTCATCATCAGATATGCGATAGCCTGTCATTTTCTCTATGATTTCTCTGCTCTTTAAAGCAACGGCATATTCCTTCCCAAACAGAATTTTAATATCGGGCACAAAGGGATTTGATAAAAATATTTTTTCCTGCTCTCTTTTTGCCGCAAACGCAATGTGGTCTGCTAAAGGCAATAAAATATCTCTTTTAATGGTATCAAAAACCTGCTCTGCTGCCTCAATAATTTTACCTGCTGCTTCGATGTAGACAGGGTCAATGGTATTTACCACATTCATAGTAGAATTTCGCTCCTCCCGAACCACCGGCGTATAAACCGATGCTCCCGGAATTTCCGTAAATTCATCTCCTGCCTTTCTCCCAAATCCTATGCCTTTTCCCAATAAAATTCTTTCGCTGTCATCTTCCTTCACCTTTGCAAGCAGTGCATTATTGTTCAAAATTTTTAAAATACAGTACATTTTTCGGTTTCCCCTTTTCTAATAAAACAAAAAGGCATAAACTCCCCTGTTTCCAATCACTTCCCGTGAATAAAACAGTTTCGTTTATGCCTGCTTAACCAGTAACACACTACTCCGTTTCATTGTGTATAATGAACATATATAAACTATATACTATGGTGCGCTTATCGTCAAGCTGTATTTTTTAACCAATTTTCACTTTGCTTTTTATGAATTTTTTACAATTCTTATACAAATTTTATGGCTGTCCCCCTGCTTCTTACTCCTCTTCCTTTTTCTGATGTTTTTTTCTGTACTTTACACATTCTGTCAGTAAATATTCGATTTGACCATTCATAGAACGAAAATCGTCTTCTGCCCATTGGGCAATTTCGTTCCATAATGTTGCTGACAGCCTTAAAGGTACTTGTTTTTTCTTATTTTCCTTCTCCAGAATGTGTCACCACCTTGTTTTTAGTAAATGCTGCCGCTGTTTACAATCGGCTGTGCATCTTTATTTCCGCACAGAACAACCAACAGATTGCTTACCATTGCAGCTTTTCTCTCTTCGTCTAATTCTACAATTTCATTTTCATTTAATTTTTCAAGAGCCATTTCAACCATACCCACTGCGCCTTCTACGATTTTCTGACGGGCGTCGATAATTGCCGCAGCCTGCTGTCTCTGAAGCATGGCAGATGCGATTTCAGGAGCATAAGCCAAATGTGTAATTCTGACCTCCTGAATTTTAATTCCTGCATTTTCTACCTTTTCCTGCAATTCCTCGCACATAATGTTTGCAATCTCCTGACTGCTGCTTCTTAAAGATTTTTCATCTCCGCCTTCTGCGCCGTCATAAGGATATTTTCTCGCCGTGTTACGAATAATGGAGTCACACTGAATAGAAAGGTAGCTCTTATAATTTTCTACATTGATGACTGCCTTTGTGGGATTTTCCACTTTCCAGATTACAACAGCGCCGATTTCTACCGGATTTCCAAGCTCATCATTGACTTTCTGTTTCTCATTGTTCAAAGTCATGGTTTTCAAAGATACTTTTCTGCTCACACCTTTTCCGTTTGCAGCTATTCTAACAGTAGGATTAATAGCTGTAACAAAGGGATTTACCCAGAAAAAGCCTTCTTTTCTCAAGGTTCCGTAATAATTACCAAACAATGCCAGAACCAGCGCTTCCTTGGGATTGATTACCTTTAATCCGCACAGTACCAGCACACCTGCCACAAAGAGTATCGTTCCCAAAACAACTGAAATCCCTGCTGCTGCTCCTCCTGCTGACTGGTCTATGAGATAAATTCCATATCCAAATCCTGCTATTCCTACCAATGTCAAAAGCATTCCGCAGATTAGCATAACAAATCCTGACTTTGCCTGCAATACCTTTTCTTCCTGAATTTTACTTTCGCTGTTCATATTGTACCCTCCTTATGCTTTTCTTTTGTTATTATTTGATATCATTTTGATATCATAAAAGTATCACTGTTTTCTTACTTTGTCAAGATAAAGTTTACTCATATCGGACAATTTCTTTTTTCAATCGCTTCATAATCTTCTTCTCCAGTCTGGAAATATAAGATTGCGAAATCCCCAGCAAATCCGCCACCTCTTTTTGCGTCTTTTCGCCTCCGTCAGGCATATTAATTCCAAACCGCAATCGCACAATGGTCTGCTCTCTTTTTGTCAATTTACCGATGGCTTTTCCCAAAAGCTTTCGCTCCACTTCGTTTTCAATATCCTTATAAATCACATCCTCATCTGTTCCCAAAATGTCCGAAAGCAGCAGTTCGTTGCCGTCCCAATCCACATTTAACGGCTCGTCTATGGAAACCTCCAGCTTTGTTTTACTGTTCCTTCTCAAATACATTAAGATTTCATTTTCAATACAGCGGGAAGCATACGTTGCAAGTTTAATTTTCTTTACAGGGTCAAAAGTGTTAATCGCCTTAATCAGTCCGATTGTCCCAATGGAAATTAAATCTTCAACTCCTACCCCTGTATTGTCAAACTTTTTCGCAATATAGACAACTAATCTTAAATTATGCTCAATCAGACAGGCTCTCGCTTCCTCTTTTCCTTCTCCTGCCAAAGCGTCCAGCATTTCTCCTTCCTCCTGCGCTGTAAGAGGCGCAGGCAGCACCTCTGCTCCTCCGATATAATGCAGTTCGTTTTTCTTTGGCAGAAAAACCCCTTTAAACCCTGAAAATTTTACATTCCCTCCAACACAGATATCCATATTCACAAAACTCCTCCTCTTTATTTTTCCCATATCCCCGGACTTATGATTGCCTGAAATCTCCCTTTCTCAGACAATTTCGTGTATGAAATCCCAACAGCGGCATGCAGAATTTTGCGTTCCTCCTCCTGCTCTCTGACAATAAGCTTATCCACCGTTACAACAGGAAGCAGTCCCTTTTGACAGCCTACGCTGGTATACGGCAGAAATCTGGGATTTAAACCCCGAAAAAAAGCAGCCTCTTCCTCTGCTAGCTTCTCTTCTGCCATGTTCATGGCGCAGAAATTTTCCAGAAAGCGCTGTTGTTTCTCCGTCAATAATTGAAAAAAACTGTCCTTTTCCATGACGCAAACAGATTTTCCCGTTGCTCTGTCATACAGACAGTTTCCTGTATCATACAGTCCTTTTACATTTATTTCCTTTCCGCTCAGGGCTATGCCCACCTCGCAGCAAAGTTCTCTTTTCCGTTTTAAGTATTTACAGAGTCTTATGCCTATGTATAAAGTCCAATAACAGCATGTCGTTATTGCTCCAAATGTAAAAATGCCTCTCCTTGCTCTTTGTGAAAACACAAAAAGAAAGCCTCCCAGCAGGAAGTTGCATCCAAGAAATGCAAGCATTTTCAAAATCAGATTTTTCAGTCCTTTTACACTGCATCCAAAGCTCACCATAGCCACTGCTGTCACCGCATAAAAAATCCCGTTTTTCAGACTTAGCAATTCTTTTGAAAATGCAAGAATAAAACAGCTTCCCACCGCTCCCACTGCCGCACCTAAAAGCGCTCTTACAGAATTGGCAGCTCCTGTAAGCAGCTGGTTGGTCAGGCACAGCACAAAGAAGCCGGAAATCAGGTTGACCACGAAAAAAACGTCTACGTAAACTTCGCAGTACACAAAACACCCCCTAAACCTCTGCATGACTCTCTTACTTATCTGGAATAAGTAATTTTATTATAGAGGGTAGGGGGCGCTGATTTTGTCAAAAACATGTAGTGATACAGAAAATCTTTTCGACAATATCATTGTTTATTTTTCGCTTTATGTTACCTGCTTTATGTTAATCATTTGAGGATATCATGAATATCCCCAAGAACTTTTTTCAACTCATCTGCCTTTATCTGTCCGGGAGCGGATGCCTGTTTTCCTGATGCAAAGGTGACGCAGGAACCGGTAAGCTCTCCGCAAATCCTGCTCAGCATACCGCTCTGTCCCATAGACATGGTAATCATAGGCTTATTACTGTGCTCTTTTCGTTCCATGGTAGCTTCTAAAAGAGCACACACATCTTTTCCTGACTGAGGCATTACCGCAAGCTTTACAATGTCTGCTCCTCGGTTTTCCATGGTATACAGAGCATCTGACATTTCCCTTACAGAAGGCGTTCCTTCAAAATGGTGGCTGGATGCAAGCACCACTGCCCCCGTCTCCTTCAGCTCCTTTATAAAGTCTTCTGACTTTTCTCCATACCAGAACACCTGCACATCTACGATATCTACCAGCCTTCTTTCGGAAACCTCTTTTAAAAGCTTTACATAATCTTCCGACATAATGGATTTTTCTCCGCCTTCTTCTTTTGTACGGAAAGTAAATAATACCGGATTTTGTTTGAAACTGTCGTTTATTGTTCCCAGCATTTCACAGACTCTTTCCGGATTATCACTTTCTTCAAAGAAATCCACTCTCCATTCAATCAAATCCGGATTAGATTTTTTTACAATTTCCATTTCTTCTATAATTTCTTCTCTGTTTTTCCCTGTTAAAGGAATACAAATCTTCGGAATACCCTTTCCGATTTCTACGTTTTTAATTTTTATTGTATTCATCCTGCCACTTCCTTGCTTTTTCCTTGTATTAGGATTTTATCACATTTTTCTCCTTGACACCACTACTGTTTCACTTTAAACTTCTAAATAATAATATATTTTTAAAGGAGGCTTATTCATGCCAGCGATTACAGGGAAGACAAAATTAACCGGACTTTTAGGATACCCGGTAAGCCATAGTATTTCACCTCTTATGCACAACTTCAGCTTTCAAAAGCTGGGCTTAGACTATGTATATTTATGCTTTCAAATCAATGAGCAGACCTTAGAAGAAGCAGTAAAAGGTCTGCGTGTTTTGGATGTAAAGGGCTTTAACCTTACCATGCCAAACAAAAATAAGATACTTTCTTATTTAGACGCACTTTCTCCCGCAGCCCGCCTCATCGGAGCCGTAAATACCGTAGAAAATAAAAATGGAGTTTTTGTGGGACATAATACAGACGGCATTGGCTTCATGCAGTCTGTAAAGGAACAAAATATTGACATGAAAAACCAGACTATGACACTTCTGGGAATTGGAGGCGCTGCAACGGCAATCTGCGCACAGGCAGCTCTTGACGGCGTAAATACCATACATATTTTTTCCCGCCCCAACAGCTCACATCTTCCTCGCATAAAAGCCTTACAGGAAAATTTAGAAAAAGAAACCTCCTGTAAAATTTATATTCACAGCCTATTTGATACACAAGACTTAAAATCAGCCGTAAAAGACAGCCGCCTCTTGGTAAATGCAACCTCTGTGGGAATGTCTCCCCATACCGATGACTGTCTCATTGAAGATACTTCTATTTTCCATACGCATCTTGCTGTGGCAGATATTATTTACAATCCATGGGAAACTACGTTGCTGGCGAAAGCAAAAGCCGAAGGGTGCAAAGCCTTTAACGGTTACTCCATGCTCCTATATCAGGGAGCTGAAGCTTTCCGCATCTGGACGGGAAAAGAAATGCCAATAACTCTTGTAAAAGAACACTTAAAACAATAGTTCTTTTTCTATACATCTGTTTTACAGAAACAGACTAATCATTCTGAAAACAAACAAATATATTTTCATCAAAAAGAGCTGTTGTATTAAGCTATATCCGAATATTTTGGGATACGCACTTAATTGAACAGCTCTTATTTTTCATTTCTTTATTCTCTTCATTTTCTTTTCTTCATCGAAGAATTTCTTCGTTTCTGCTATAACCACCGGACTTAACGCAAGAAGTGCTATTAAGTTCGGAAATGCCATCAACGCATTGGTAATGTCAGCCAATATCCATACGGTTTCTAATGTAAGATATGGCGCTACTGCGATACAGAGAATATACACGATTTTAAAAATTTTGGAGCAATGTACACTTTTCACCAAATAGGAAAGGCATCTTTCACCATAATAGCACCAGCCGATAATAGTCGTAAAGGAGAAGAATACCAATCCAATGGATACGATATACATACCGATATTTCCGGGAAGTCCCTGATTGTATGCCGCATTGGAAAGTAAACTTCCGTCTAAGGCTGTTGTATCTAAAAGTCCTGACGAAATTACTACAATTCCTGTCATTGTACAAATAATCAATGTTGTAAAGAATACGCTTGTCATAGATAAAAGTCCCTGACGTACACAGGAGTTCGTCTTTGCCGCTGCTACTACAATCGGAGAACTTCCAAGACCTGCCTCATTGGTGTAAACACCACGAGCAACACCAGTTTGTAAAGCTGTCATAACAGAAATAATAATTGTTCCTGAAGCGCCACCAATCATTGCTCTTGGATGAAAAGCAGCGTCAAAAATGGACTTAAATACTCCCGGAATGGCATCCGCATTGATAATCATAATGGCGATAGAGCCTAATACATAAAAGATTGCCATAACCGGAACAATAAGCTCTGCTGCTTTTGAAATGGATTTAATCCCTCCCAATACTACTGCTGCTACCGCAATTGTAACTATAATACCTACTAGCCAGATAGGTAAACCAAAAGCAGAATGTGCTGACTCTGTAATTGCGTTTACCTGTGGGAAGGTCCCGCACCCCATAAGCGCTGTCATTACACCAAAAATAGCAAATATTTTTGCCAGCCAAATCCATTTCTTACCCATACCATTTTGTATATAGTACATTGGACCGCCTGCTATTTCTCCGTTCTCATCCACAGTTCTATATTTTACTGCAAGCACACCTTCCGCATACTTGGTCGTCATTCCCACAAAGGCAGACACCCACATCCAAAAAAGTGCACCCGGTCCTCCGGTTCTAAGGGCAGTCGCAACACCTACAATACTTCCGGTTCCTATTGTTGCTGCCAGAGTAGTACACAGGGAAGCAAATGCTGATACATCACCGTCGTCCCCTTCTACGCCCTTTTCTTTCTCGAAAATATACCGGATAGCTCTAGGCAATTTTGTAATCTGCAAAAACCCCAAACGTATTGTAAAATATAATCCCGTTCCCACCAATAAAATCAGGGTAATCGGTCCCCATACAACAGACTGGATACCTTTTAATATGTCTATAAAGCCGTCCATATAAATCCTCCCGTCACATTCTCATAAAAAAAGCAAAAAAGAACTGTTTCATCTGCTATCGGAAATACAAATACATGATCAGCCAATACGCTATTCTAAGCGAAGGCAGACTGAGCGAAAATGTACAAATTTTCTCGATATGCACTTCATGCAACAGTCCTTTTTTACTTGTCCCTGTTTCTGAAACAGAATGTCCTGTTTAGAACAATTCTTTAATTTCTGTATGTTCTACATTGAAGCTGTCTGCTACATTTTTGCAGGTAAGCTTGCCATCATAAGTATTAATGCCAGAATAAATTACATCATTCTCCTTGCAGGCCTGTTCCAGACCTTTTCCCGCAATTTGAAGTCCATATTTTAAGGTTGCATTGGTCAGTGCTATCGTAGAAGTTCTCGGAACAGCTCCCGGCATATTTCCTACGCAATAATGAACAACACCGTCAACTACAAAGGTTGGATTATCATGATAAGTTACCTTTGTTGTTTCACAGCATCCGCCCTGATCTACTGCTACATCTACGATTACACTTCCCGGCTGCATTTCTTTCAGATATGCTTTCTTCATAACCTTCGGTGCTGCTTTACCCGGAATAAGAACACAACCAATAACTAAATCTGCATCTTTCACCGCTTTTTCAATAGCTGCGTCTGTACTATACATTGTCTGAATTCTAGCTCCGAAAATATCATCCAGATATGCCAGTCTTTCCAAACTGATATCAAAAATTGTAACATCTGCACCCATACCAACGGCAATCTTGCAGGCATTTGTTCCTACATTACCGGCACCCAGAATAACAACTTTTGCTTTTGGTGTTCCCGGAACTCCTGAAAGCAACATACCTTTTCCACCAAACGGTTTTTCCAAATATTTTGCGCCTTCCTGAACACTTAAACGTCCTGCAATCTGACTCATAGGAGCTAAAAGAGGAATACTTCTGTTTCTTTCAATTAATGTTTCATAAGCTACACCTTTTACCCCTGCCTTCAACATTGCATCTGTCAAAGGACGATCCGCTGCAAGATGAAGATATGTGTAAAGAATTAAATCCTTATGGAAATATTTATACTCTTCTTCCAAAGGTTCTTTTACTTTAATCATCATTTCACAGGTATCCCATACTTCCTTCGCTGTATCAATCAATACTGCTCCTGCTTCCTTATACTCTTCATCTGTAAAACAAGAGCCTTCTCCTGCACCCTTTTCAATATAAACAACATGTCCTGCATTTGTATAGCTTTTAACATTATCAGGTGTGATACCTACACGGAATTCATTGTTTTTAATCTCTTTTACACATCCAATTTTCATAACTGAAAAGACCTCCCAATAAAATATTTTCATACAGCTACTTTTCTTATTGTGTTATCATTGTCCGGAAATGATATGTTGTTCTTATATCTGTATTCTATTCGTGCACTTTTACTAATATGTATAAAATTCTGTTTCTGCTTTACCCGTTCTCAATTTCTTCTCCAATGGAGTAATCCTCCTCTCTAAAATCTTTTCCACAGCTTGACGTCTTTTTCACTGCTTCTAACTTTTTTCATGTTTTGATACTATCACATTTCCCAATATTTTTCAATATTTTTTCGAAATATTGTATGAATATTTTTTATTTCATATTTTAAATAGTCTATTGTATATATATTGTATATACACTTTTTAAAATTGATGTTTTATTTTCTTAACGCTTAAAATAGTAAAAGCGAAAAAGCAGTGCCAACCTCCGGAACATTTTTCTTTCATAGGAGGAAATTTTCTATAAAAAAAGAGCTACCTGAGGGTAGCTCTAAATCAGTTTCTATCTTCTGTTTTTCAGGAAATCAGGAATTTGAATATCTTTCTTTGGAACATTGCTTGTAAAATTCGTCTGTGGCTGCTGGAAGGTTGGCTGTTTAAAAGTCGGCATCTGGTATGTCGGCTGAGCCTGTACCTGTGGCTGCTCCTGCTGTGTTCTCGCTGTTTTGCCTGATTTTGCAGCGTTTTTATCTCTCGTTACGCTTGCCTTGCGTGTTGTTTCATCGTCAAGACCTGTTGCAATAACGGTAATTCTTACATAATCCGCTTCTTTATCATCATACAGCGCACCGAAGATAATATTTGTATCTTCACCGGTCATGTTCTGTACATAAGTTGCCGCATCGTTTGCATCCATAAGAGAAATATCACCGGATACATTGATAATAACATGAGATGCACCTTCAATGGTTGTCTCAAGCAGCGGACTGGATACTGCCTGCTGAACAGCTTCCATCGCTTTATCATCGCCTTTGCCTTCACCGATACCGATATGAGCAACACCTTTGTCAATCATAACAGTCTGAACATCTGCAAAGTCAAGGTTGATAAGTGCCGGCAAGTTAATTAAGTCTGTAATACCCTGAACAGCCTGCTGAAGCACTTCATCTGCTTTCTTTAAAGCTTCCGGCATAGTAGTACGGCGGTCTACGATTTCTAAGAGACGGTCGTTCGGAATAATAATCAGCGTATCTACGCTTTCTTTTAATTTTTCAATACCGGCCAGAGCATTGCTCATACGTGTTTTTGCTTCAAAACGGAAAGGTTTTGTAACAACACCGACAGTCAGGATACCCATTTCCTTTGCAACACCTGCTACAACCGGAGCAGCGCCTGTTCCTGTTCCGCCACCCATACCACAGGTTACAAATACCATATCTGCCCCCTGAATTGCCTGACGGATTTCTTCAATGCTTTCCTCTGCTGCTTTTTCGCCGATTTCAGGTTTTGCACCTGCACCAAGTCCTTTTGTAAGCTTTTCACCAATCTGAATAACTGTTGGTGCTTTACATAAGGTTAAAGCCTGTTTATCTGTATTTACGCCGATGAATTCAACTCCACCGATTGCTTCCTCTACCATTCTGTTTACTGCGTTATTTCCAGCTCCGCCTACACCTACAACGATAATCTTTGCAGATGACTCAGCCTCGTTTGTCATGATTTCTAACACTGTATTTCCTCCTTTAGCTCACTTGTATGGATTGAAATGTATATTACATTTGTTCACTTCATCAATATCCGGAAAACCGGTATGTATCAGTAATACATATAGATATATAATAAATGCTTTTCTAAAATTTATCAACTGCTAAATTCATATTTCCCTAATTTTTTCTGTATTTTTTAGAATTTTTTTCTTATTCTTCCTTCTTTGAACGGGTATCTGCCGCATCTGCGCCATCCGTATATTCCAGCTGGTTTTCCTCCTTATTCTCCTTTTTGCTGTCTTTTTCTGTTACAGTCTTTTCATCCTCCTCAGCATTCTCATCTGCATTTTCTTTTGTATCCTCTTTTGGCTCTTCCCCTGTATCGCCTTCCTGCTCTTCTTCGGAGGTATCTTCATCGCTCTTTTGTGTGTCGTCAAATACCACTGCCTGCGTATCTTCTGTAATATTTTCCAAATGAAGTATTCCTGCCATTCCTTCAAGCTGAGGAAGAATTCCTGACAGACGGTTCATTTTTTCATCCATATTCTCATCATTTCCCAAACGAACCTCAATGTCGCCGTAATACAAAACCAACTGCTTCATATCATTAAACACCAGCCTGTCCGGTTTCTGCTCTGTTTTTTCCAGCATTTTTCCGACACTTAAAATACTGTTCAGCTTTTTTGTATTAATTCCCTGTAATTTTTCGCCTTGTTTTGCTTCCTTTACACCGAGCCCTTCAATGTATGGAACATTTTCAATAGGCGCTTCTGTAAAAATCTGAACAATTCCCTGCCTGTCAAAATTGGCATATTTCCCTTCATAATCAAAATAGCCAATCAGCTTTTTTTCTTTTACCTGAACCACCAATGTGTTCATGCCTTTTCTCTTTAGTGTGACCTTCTCAATCAGTTGGGCATCTTTTGTTTTTTCTCCTGTTTTAATCATCATTGCCAATATGGTATTTTTAGCAATAGGTGCATCTAAAACCATCCTTTTGATTTCTTTATCTGAATAGAATTCATTTCCTTTTACTTCCACCTTTGTGACACGAAATCCCACAAAGAATACCAGTATAAAAATCAATACTGCACATACAATTCCTTCAATGAGAATTCTGTATAATTTTTTCTTACTCATACGTTTCCCCTTTAGTCTTTAAAAATCTGTGCGCCAAGCATGGATAAATCTCTGCATATATCTTCATATCCCCGCTCTATATAGCTGCAATTTTTTACATAAGTTTCTCCCTGTGCCGCAAGTCCTGCAACTAAAAGCGCCGCTCCGCCGCGAAGCTCTGATGCCGTCACGTCTGTTCCCTTCAAATATCCCGGTAAAATTCTGGCTGTGTTTCCCTCCAGCTCAATCCTTGCTCCCATTGCCTGTAATTGAGAAACCGTCTTAAAACGGTCTTCAAAAATATTTTCCGTAATTTTGCTCTCTCCTTTTGCAACGGATAAAACAGCCATGAAAACAGACTGCAAATCTGTTGGAAAACCCGGATATACCTGTGTCTGCAAATGCTCCAACGGTCTGTCTGCATAAAAGCTACATAAAGTCAGTTTACCACTGTTACAGGTATATTGTCCACCCATTTTCTTATATGCCTCAAGCACTGCCCCCATCTCTTCTACGGGTGCGTCTAAAAGAGTGCATGCTCCTCTTGTAATCGCACTGGCACAAAGATACGTTCCTGCGGCAATTCTGTCTTTCGGCACATGAAATTCCACATCATGCAGCTTTTCTACTCCGGTAATCAGCAGTCTGGAGGTTCCTGCTCCTTCTATTTTGGCTCCCGCTTTTTTTAAAAAGTCACATAAAGCATATACCTCCGGTTCTCTGGAGCAGCCTTCTAAAACCGTAGTCCCTTTTGCCAGAACCGCTGCCAAAACGGCATTTTGCGTAGCCCCCACGCTGACAAAAGGAAATTTTAGCCGACAGCCTTTTAATCCTGTGGTCTTTGCAAAAATCTGTCCCTGATTTTCTAAAATTTCTGCCCCCATCTTCTTTAAGGCTTCCAAATGCAAATCAATAGGGCGCTTTCCTATGATACAGCCACCGGGCTGCGGTACAGCTCCCTCTCCAAATCTGCCTAGCAGGCTTCCCAACAAAATAATAGACGAACGCATTTTCCGCCCTTGTTCCTCATCTACCTGTGTTTTGGTAACAAATTCTGTATTAATTTCCAAAGTATGCTTTTGCCAGGCGGTTTTTGCCCCTAAAAGCCGCAAAATTTCTTCCATGGCAAAAACATCTGCGATTTTGGGACAGCCATATAAAATCGTAGTCCCTTTATTTAAAAGTGCGGCAGCCATCAGTGGCAATGCCGCATTCTTAGAACCCTGTATTCTCACTTCACCGTTTAAAGGAATTCCGCCCACAACCCTTATTCCCTTCAAGCCATACACTCCTCTTTTTTCTTTTCGAAATTCTCTGATACTATATGCTATGCAGCTTTTTTATTTCTGTTCTCTACCCTCCCAAGCTATCCCTGCTGACAGCCAATGCAAGCCCCATTTCTCCCAGTAAAAACAGTACCGAAGTACCTCCGTAGCTTACAAACGGCAGGGTAATTCCTGTATTTGGTATGGTATTTGTCACAACGGCAATGTTTAAAATAACCTGCATGGCAATGTGCCCCATAATTCCCACTGCCAGCAATTCTCCGCACAAATCACGGGCATGGGTGGCAATGACCATAAGCCTCCAGATTAAAAGAGCAAATAAAAAAATTAAAAACCAGGAACCTGCAAGCCCTGTTTCCTCGCAAATAATAGAAAAAATCATGTCATTCTGCGCTTCGGGAACAAATCCCAGCTTTTGCAGACTGCTTCCCAGTCCTTTTCCGAAAATTCCGCCACTTCCAATGGCATACAGCCCCTGGATAGTCTGAAACCCTTTTTCATAAGCTTCTGGATTTCTCCAGATTGCCAGACGTTCCAGACGATAACTTGCCATACTTAAAAAGATGCCGATAAATACAATTCCCGCTGCTCCAATTCCAATAAAAGGAAGATATCTGGGATTGGAAACAAAAATCAAGATTACACCAATTCCCAAGATAATAATTGCTGTACTTAAGTTATTTGTTCCCACAAGTCCGACAATCGGAAGCAAAATCGCCATGGTTCTTATCATATATCCAATGCCCTGTTTCTTCTCATCTGTCTTAATTAAAACAAAGGTTAAAAGTAAAATGACCGCCACTTTTGCGAACTCCGAAGGCTGAAAAGACAATGGTCCCATAGACAGCCAGCGTTTTGAACCGTTATATTCGTCTCCGAACAGCAGAACTGCCAGAGATAATAACAGGGAAATCAGATAAAAGAAGGGGGCAAATCTCACCAGCAAATGATAGTCCATACAGGAAACCAGATACATTCCCATAAGACCTAAAGATGTGGCAAACAGCTGTTTCTTAAAGTAATACGCAGAGTCGTGAAATTTCACTCTGCCGTTATAGGCGCTGGTGCTGTAAAGAAATACCAGACCTGCAATAATTAAAATGATAATCAGACATAAAAGAATTTTGTCAAAGCTTTTTTCTCTGCCCTTTTCTTCCACTGTCATTCATTCCTTTTTCTTTTCCCCTTTCTTTCAATGTATGATATCTTTACAGCATACAGAACTGAAAAAGGAGCTGCCGCTTTCCATACGACAACTCCCATATTCTTATGCTTTCTTTAAAGCATATACATATTCTTTAAATTTATCGCCTCTCTGCTCATAATTATCAAACTGTCCCCAGCTTGCACAGGCAGGTGATAATAAAACAGCATCTCCTTTTTCTGCTTTCTGTGTGCAGATAGAAACTGCCTCTTCCAAATTATCTGCTAAAATCGTGTTTACAAATCCGCATTTATGGGCTACTTCCTGAATTTTTTCTCTTGTCTGCCCGATTAATACCAGATATTTTACTTTTCCGTCAAAGGACTGTATCCATTCTTCATAAGAGGACTCTTTGTCATAACCGCCTCCGATTAAAAGAGTCGGACGGTTCATTGCCTGAATACCTTTGATTGCGGCATCCGGATTGGTTCCTTTAGAGTCATTGTAATATGCAATACCGTTAATCTCGTCTACAAACTCTATTCTGTGAGCTACGGCACGAAACTCTGTTATCGCTTTATGGATAACTTCCACGGGAACTCCTGTGTAATAAGCCATTGCAGAAGCTGCCATTACATTTTCATAGTTATGTTTTCCTAAGATTTTCAATTCCCCTGTTTTTACGATTTCAAGAGTCTCTGTATCTGTTTTCAGACAAATCGCATCCCCATCTAAAAATGCGCCCTTTTCCAGCTTTCTCTCACTGGAAAAGAAAACAGTTTTTGCAGGACATCTTTCACCAAATGCACGAAGAACTTCATCTTCATAATTTAAGATACAGTAATCTTCCTTTGTCTGATTTGCTGTAATCAGCTCTTTCACACGAATATATTCTTCCATGGTATGATGACGGTTTAAATGGTCTTCTGTAATGTTCAAAATAGCAGAAACCTTCGGAGCAAAGGTATCAATGGTTTCCAGCTGGAAGCTGCTGATTTCTGCCACCGTGTAACTGTCCTCTGTCATGGAAAGCGCTGCATCCGTATAAGGATTTCCGATATTTCCAACCACAAACACAGAGTCTGCATAGGCTTTCATAATTTCTCCCAAAAGAGCTGTTGTAGTTGTTTTTCCGTTGGTTCCTGTGATTGCCAGTACTGTTCCTGCACTCATCTGGTATGCCAGCTCTATTTCTCCCCAGACGGGAATACCTGCTGCTTTTATCTGCTCCACAGTTGGAATATCCAGTGGAACACCGGGACTCATAACTACTAAATCCAGACTTTCTAAAAGCTCTTTTGAAAGCGCCCCAAGAACAATCTCACATTTACTGTCCTTTGGAAGTTTTTTTCTGATTTCTTCTTTACAGAGCTTTTCATTACCGTCATAGAGAATAACCTCTGCCTGCACCTTTTCCAAAAGCTTTGCAGCGCCTATTCCGCTGATGCCTGTTCCAAATACTAATACTTTCTTTTCTGTCAAATCCTTTTTCTGCAATTTTTATACCCCCATCAATGCAATCAGACACAAAATTGCTGTAATAATTGAAAATACTGCTACAACTCTTGTCTCAGACCATCCGCATAACTCAAAGTGATGATGAATAGGCGCCATTTTAAAGAAACGTTTTCCGTGTGTTGCTTTAAAATAGGTTACCTGTATCATTACGGAAAGCACTTCCACCACATAAATCAAACCTACGATTAAGAGGAATAACGGCATCTGAAGCATATAAGCCGTACCTGCCACAAAGCCTCCCAGCGCCAGAGAACCGGTATCTCCCATGAAAATCTTTGCCGGATAGACATTGAACAGTAAAAATCCCATTAAAGCGCCCACAACCGCACAGGTGATTGGCTCAATGCCGCTCTTTGTCCCAATCGCAACCACAGAGAAAAAGGTCGCTACCATAATGGTTACAGAAGAAGCCAGTCCATCCAGACCGTCTGTAAAGTTTACACCGTTTACCGCACCAATCACGGCTACAAATAAAATCGGAATTGTCAAAATTCCAAAATCTATTTCATGTCCCGGGAAAAACGGAATTTTCATTGCTAAGCTTACGTCTGTAAATTTCACCAAATAAAATGCAAAAATTGCAGTTACCACAATCTGGCATGCCATTTTCTGTGCCGGCATCAGCCCGTCAGAGCGCTTCAGCACTACTTTTAAATAATCATCCAGAAAACCGATAATTCCAAATCCCAGTGTTAAGAACAAAACAGGAATAATCTTTGGATAATCTTTTACATAAAACAAAGCTGTTATTGTAGTGGAAAGCAGGAAAATAATTCCTCCCATGGTCGGTGTCCCTGCCTTCTTTAAGTGAGACTGCACACCTTCCACACGCTCTGTCTGTCCCATTTTCAGCTTTCTCAAATATGGGATTACAATAGGACCTAATATTACACTGATGGCAAAAGCCAAAAGTACCGGTAAAGCCATTTTAAAATCTGTCATAGTACACCTCTTTAAATATGTATTTTTGCTCTTTCTAGTATAATGCTTTTTCGCTTATTTATCAACCTTCAATCCCCATGTAAGGCAGAATATTCTCGAAAATTTCTTTGATTACGGGAGCTGCAATCGTGCCTCCGTAATAAATCCCCTGAGGGTTGTGAATGACGCAAATTCCCAGAACCTTTGGATTTTCCGCAGGTGTAAATCCCAGAAAAGAGGAAATATAGCGGTTGGCGCTTCTCGGAAGTGTCTGGGACGTTGCTGTTTTCCCTCCAATACTTCTGCCCTCAATAGCAGCGTTTTTTCCGGAGCCTTCGGACACGACCTTTTCTAAAATCTGACACACTTCTTTTGATACTTCTTTTGATACAATTCCCGGTTCTTCCTTATATTTCAACTCTTTTACAAGATTTCCCTCTTCATCTGTGACCTTCACGCCAAAATGAGGGGTAATCCTCCTGCCGCCGTTAATAATAGAGCTTACTGTCGTGGCAAGCTGAATGGGCGTAATCTGAAAAGACTGTCCAAAGGAAATCGTGGCAAGCTCCACTTCCCCTATATTTTCTTTTTTGTGCATAATGGTTGCCGCTTCTCCGGGAAGGTCTATCCCCGTTTTTTTCATCAAGCCAAACTGCTGAAAGTAGCGGTAATAATTATCCACACCAAGACGCAGTCCCACCTCAATAAACACAGGGTTGCAGGAATTCATCGCACCCTGCACAAAATTTTCCGCACCGTGTCCTGTTCTTTTATGGCAATGAATACGTCTGTCCTCCACCACCTTAAAGCCTGGGCAGGAAAATTGGTCATCCGGATGCACAACTCCCTGAGAAAGCCCTGCTGCCATGGTGATGATTTTGAAAGTAGAACCGGGCTCATAAGTATCATTAATCGTCAGATTTCTCCACATCTGATTACAGGCGTCCTGCTTTTCCTTTTCTGTCATTCCGGTAGTGTCTGTATTTAGCCGGAAAGGCTCATTTAAATTAAATTCCGGCACATTTGCATTGGCATAAATTTCTCCGTTTTGAGGATTTAACAGCAAAATAGAAACAGCATCTGCCTGTTTCTGTTCCATAACTTTTTCCGCTGCCTGCTGTGCATACATCTGAATATTCTTATCAAGGCTCAAATGCAGGTCATAACCCGGAACAGGCTCCACACGGCTTTCTCCCAGTTCTGACAACTCAATCCCTCTGGCGTCCGTAGTGGTAAGAATTTTTCCGTTAATTCCCCTCAACACATCCTCGTACATAACCTCTAAGCCAATAATTCCCTGATTGTCACCTCCTGTAAAACCTAAAACCTTTGATGCCAATTCATCAAAAGGATAACTTCGTTTAAAATCCTCATCTACTTTTACACCGTCTAGTCCATAGCTTCGTATTTTGTCTCCTGTTTTTTTATCTACATTTGTCTTTACTCTTTCTATGGCAGAAACGGTCCTCACTCTTTTTTGAGCTTCCTCCACAGATATGCCCAATTCTTTGTGAAGCATTTCCACAACCTTTTCTGGCTCTTTTATCTGACTGTGAATAACGGAAATCGTACAAACTGCTTTATTATCTGCCAAAATTTCCCCTTTGCAATCTAAAATCCGCCCTCTTGCCGCTTTAATATCTCGTTCTCTTTCATGAAGCTGTTCTGCTTTCTTTGCATAATAATCCGACTGAATAATCATTAAATATACCATACGTCCCATAAGTCCTGCCAAAAGAAAAATACATACAGCAAAAACCAACACGGTTTTCTTTTTATGATACGTTCTGTTTTTTCTCATAATTCTGCCTTTTCCCGTTATCTCTATACTATATGTATTCTCTTTTTTCTATATGAAATGAAAAACGTATTTCGGAAATATTGATACACCTCCCGGCTATATGCTGAAAAATGTATCAATATCCCAAAATACGTTTATCTTCGGATGTCATCCTCCAGTTCTTCCATTCCGTAAGGGTCATCCTCATATTCAGGGTCGTCTTCTTCTATTCCCGCATCTTCATTGGTAATTCCGTCTGAATGTTCGTCATTTTCCTCTACATCCTGAGACTCTCCGTCTCCAAAGCCCTGGTCCAAAATCGTGCCGTAAGGATTGGAAACACCGTCTTTTTCAATATCTGTAAGCTTCGGCACTCCGTAAAAGCCCTCCCATAAAACAGTCTCTTCTGTTGTAGGCTCATCCATATAAATATTCATATAAGGCAGCACCTCTGATAAAATTGCCTGTGCCAGAAACTGAGGATAAGAGCTGGATGCCTGCTCCTCTACATTTGGGGTGTCCACAACTACATAAATCAAAAGCTCCGGATTATCAAGAGGCGCAAATCCGATAAAGGAAACAAGGTAATTTCCTTTTTCCTTTTCATTCAGTTTTTCCGCTGTTCCTGTTTTACCTCCCATGGAATAGCCCTTTACCTTAGACTTTTTACTGGTACCGTCCGTCACACTCATTCCCATATATTCTCGAATATCCGCTGAAACCTCTTCGGATATGGGCTGTTTTAAAATATTAGGCTGAATGCTTTTCACAACTTTTCCGTCTTCATCTGTAATTTCTTTTACCAAATGCGGCTGATAATAGATACCGCCGTTAATGGCCGCTGCCATAGCTGAAATTTCCTGTATCATGGTGCAGTTGAAGCCCTGACCGAAAGCAGAGGTGGACAGCTCCATTTCATACATATTATCTTCTGTAAACAAAAGACCTGTTTCTTCATTGGGCAAATCAATACCTGTTCTGGTACCGAAATTAAATCTCTGCTGATACTCCAAAAATTTGGCTGCACCCATTTTTCTGCCGATTGCCATCATTCCGTCATTGCAGGAATTCTGAATAACCTCCCCTAAGCTTTCTGCGCCGTGATTATCCGGATAAACCGCACAGCGGACATAATCCTCACCGATTTCCTCACCGCCGTCACAGAGAAAACGGCTGTTTTCTGTAATTGCGCCTGACTCTAAAGCTCCTGCCACTACAATGGGTTTTACCGTAGAACCTGGTTCAAAGTTCTGGCTGACGCAGTAATTTTTCCACATATTAAATAACGCATCTTTTGTCTGCTCGTCATCCATTGCTTCGATTTCTTTTTCTGTATAGCTTCCTGATAAATCTCTGGGATTATTCAAATCATACGTTCCGGAGCTTGCCATTGCAAGAATTTCTCCGTTATTGGGATTTTCTACAATCACGGCAATATTTTCAGCGCCCTTTTTCTTTGCATCTTTTTTATTGTTCGGTCCTGCCGACAAGGCACGGTCAAAAGCTGTAATATACTTTTCTACAATAGTTTGAATAGTGGCATCCAAAGTAGTCGTAAGATTTTTCCCGTTTACTGCCTCTACAATGGTCTGCTCTAAGGAAGCATTTTCATCTAAGTATCCGAATTTTCTTCCGTTGCTTCCGTTTAAGGTACTGTTATAATACCCTTCCAAGCCCCATGTAGCTGTATTTCCCGCATCGGTAAAGCCAATAACATCACAGGCAAGACTGTCTAGGGGATACACTCGCTTATATGTATCTTCAAAGTAAATTCCCTTGACATTCTGACGTCTCTTTAATTCCTCTTCTCCCAGCGCTTTTTTGGCTTCTTCATCAGTTGGTACTTTATTGGCTTCTTCAAAGCTCTTTTTTTCTTCCATGGTGACTTCTTTTTTCAAAATCTGATACTGGCTGTCCTTTGTCTCTTCATTTTCCAAAAGATTTTCAATTTCACTGTCTTCAATTCCAAAAACTGTTTCCAGCGCTTCCTTTACCGGCTCTTTATAGGTTTCGTGTCCGTTTACCTCTTTGCAGTCCAAAATAAGGTTATAGACTTTTACACTATTTGCCAGCATGGTTCCGTTTCGGTCTGTAATACTGCCTCTTTTAAAGGGCAATGTCTTATTGGTATACTGCTGCTGAGACTGAGAAAGCACCTGCTGCGTATACTTACTCCCGAATTTTGCATTGATAATCGTAATTCCCACCAATAAACTGACTAAAGCCAGCAGAGCTATTCCAAATACCCCCGCCAGCTTTAATTTCATCTTTTTTGTAAGTTTCCTCTTTTGAGATTCTTGTTTATTCAATCTTCCACCTACTTAATTTTCCGGTACATCCTGATATTGCCGCACATAGTTGTTATTTCCCGGTGTGTAATATTTAATCTGTTCTTCTGTTGCATACTGCATACCCAGCTCATTAATGGCTCTGTCCTTAATTTCATTTAGGTCCACATTTGTCATTACATCACTGTAATACGCATCATTCTCGGCTTTCAGCTCATTTAACTGAAGCTCTTTTTCTGCTACTGCGCTGCGTTTTGCAGTTAATTCTGCAGTCAGTTTAATATAATGCACACACGCACCTGTTGCCAAAGCACAAATCAGAGAAAGAAATACCATATATCCCCGTCCCATATTTGTACTTTTTACTCGGTTCTTTCGTGCAGTCCTGCTTAGTTTCTTCTTTGGCTGACTAGGTACCTCATCTAAACGGCGGGCTGCATTTCCATCTTCAAAATAAGCTCCACGCCTTTGCGCTCTTCTGTTGTTATATTTGTTTCGGTTCCTTGTACTTGCCATGAAACTCTCCCCTTATCAGGTCATTTTCCCTACTGCTTCACTCTTTCAAACACTCTTAGCTTAGCGCTTTTTGAGCGTTTATTCATTTCCAGTTCTTCTTCGCTTGGAAGAATTGGTTTCCTTGTAATCACTTTCCCCTTTGATTGATTTCCGCATACACATACCGGAAATCCCGGAGGGCATGTACAAGGATTTTCGTTTCTTTTAAAAATCGTTTTTACAATACGGTCTTCTAAAGAATGGAAGGTAATAATACAAATTCTTCCTTGGTCATTTAACAGTTCAATCATATCATCCAGCGAATTTCTCAGTACATCCAATTCCTGATTTAATTCAATTCGAATTGCCTGAAACGTTTTCTTTGCCGGATGACCGCCTACTGCTCTCATTTTCATGGGAATTGCACGTTTGATAATCTCAATCAATTCCCCCGTTGTTTCTATTTCTTTTTCCTGCCTTGCCATACAGATATGTTTTGCAATGTTTTTCGCAAACTTGTCCTCGCCGTAATCACGAATAATGCGGTAGAGCTCATTTTCACTATACTCATTTACAATATTCTTGGCTGTGCGGGGATTTCTCTGATCCATACGCATGTCAAGAGGGACATCTTCTCTGTAAGTAAAGCCTCGCTCACTGTTGTCCAGCTGATAAGAAGATACCCCTAAATCTAAAACAATTCCATCAACAGATGTAATTCCTATCTTTTGTAACTCTCTTTTCATGTTGCAATAATTGCTGCGGATAATCGTCACCTGTTCTTTGAACTCCTGCAACCGATTTCCCGCAGCATTTATTGCCGCTTCATCTTGATCTATACCTATCAAGCTCCCCTTGGCAGATAACTGCTGACATATCGCATAGGAATGTCCGCCGCCTCCCAGTGTTCCATCAACGTAAGTTCCGTCGGGCTTTACCCTTAAGTTCCCGACTGTTTCTTCCAGTAATACGGATTGGTGTTTAAATTCCATTTTTCTCTCCTAGCATACTTAGATAACAATACCCATACTCTGCATACCTTCTGCAATGGCATCCATGTCTTCGTAATTGCTGTTTTCCAACCACTTCTCCTTACTCCAGACTTCGATTCTCGTAAGATTTCCAGTTAATACCACGTCTTTATTGAGACCAGCAAATTCCCGCAACGTTCCCGGTACGAGTATTCTCCCCTGCTTGTCCAGTTCACACATGGTAGCACTGGCTACAAAGAAACGTAAGAAGGCTCTTGCATTTTTATCATTAAGTGGTAAAGCTTTCAGCTTTTCCTCAAAGGCTTTCCATTCGTTGTTGGGATAAATGGATAAACAGCCATCCAATCCTTTGGTAAGTACGAATTCTTCTCCCAGCTCTTCTCTGAACTTCGCCGGAATAATCATTCTTCCTTTTGCATCTATTGTATGACTATACTCTCCCATGAACATACGAACGTCACCTTCTTTCGTGAGAACTATAAATCTCCCCTTTATAATTCTCTATGACGCTTCACAGGTACTTCTGCCATCAGCCACCCATTTAGCACCACTTTCCACCACTTTCTACCACTTATACGTACATTTTATACTAATCCCATAAATTATGCAAGGGGAAACACATATTCTTTTTCGTTTTTTTCACTTAATTTTAGAGGATTTTTCGTATAAAATCCTAATTTTTTCCATTTAAGGTTTTAAAACTATTGCTTTACAATTCTTAAAAGTATAAAATTAGAAATCAAAAGAAGCAAGAAGGAGCTGAACAACTATGACAACCGGATTACTGCTGGAAGGCGGGGCTATGAGAGGATTATACACCGCCGGTGTACTGGATGTATTTATGCAAAATCACATTTCCATAGACACTATAATCGGCGTTTCCGCCGGAGCTTTATTTGGAATGAATTACAAATCAAAACAAATGGGACGGGTTTTGAGATATAATAAAAGATTTGCCTCCTGCAAAAATTACATGGGTTTTCACTCACTGATTACCACAGGAAATATTATGAATAAGGATTTCTGTTTTAATAAAATTGTCAATGACTTAGACCCTGTTGATTTTGAAACCTATAAAAACGAAAAAGAAGATTTTTACGCAGTAGTAACGAATATGACCACCGGCAAAGCAGAATATATAAAAATCGATGATTTGAAAAAAGAAGACCAGATGGAATATCTGCGTGCATCCGGTTCTATGCCGTTTTTGTCAAATCCTGTGATTGTACACGGTAAAAGTTACTTAGACGGCGGCATATCTGACAGTATTCCTATTGAGAAGCTTATGGATATGGGATGCGATAAAAATATTGTGGTTCTTACAAGACCGGAGGACTACCGAAAAAAGAAAAGTAATACACTCCTTCCAAAAATTTATTATCGGAAATATCCGTATCTGACAGAAGCAATAAATAATCGATATCGAATATATAATCAGCAGTTGGATATGGTAAAGGATTTGGAGGCTGCGGGAAAAATTTTTGTGCTGAGGCCCTCCAGATTTGTAGATATCAAACGTATTGAAAGGGATTTGGAGAAAATTCAGGAAATGTATGATTTGGGTCAGGAAGATGCGTTGAAAAAAATGGATGCGTTGGATGTGTATTTGAAGGGTTAAATTTCTTCTTATTTTTTATTGGATTCTCTTGTTGTCTGTTTAATACGAAAGGCATATTCACAATTATGCAAGACGGGGTGCGAAGAAAAGTCTGTAAATACGATCTTCTATGATAATGATAGGCGACAGGCTTGTGTAAAATCAGCTTTTCGCCTCGATTTATATATAACAGTTACAAAATTGCATGTCAAGAGCAGGCGGAAAATCCGCCTGTTTTTCTGACCTTTTTTTATTATTCTGGCAAGCGTCCTTCATACATGATACTCAGCTCACCATAGACCTGGGCCCAGTTCCGGAGCGTTGCCGTCCACTTTTTCGTAGCCTCAAAGGTAGCTAAATATAACGCTTTTAAAAGGGCTGTATCGCTTGGAAATACGCTTCTTTGACGGTTCAGCTTCCGGTAGGTAGAATTCAGGGATTCAATCGCATTTGTTGTATAAATAACCTTTCTGACGTTTCTTTACCACTTGAGGTTCGAAGGTTGATTTTCTGTCTTGTGGAACTTCTATCTCCATAGAGCTGTAACGGCTGTTTATTTTTTTCGTTTGTAACCGTTGCGGTAATCATCACAATCTGAACGTTCAGATTTTTCATATCCTAAATGCTCATCCATTTCTGCTTCCATCATCTCTTTGATCGTTCCTCCAAGAAGATCTTTCAAAGCATCCTGGATGTCTTCTGCTGACTGGATATCGTATTCTTCAAGGAGCTGGTGGATGATGTTGCGTTTTCCTTCTGCCATTTGTACTCTGTGTACAGGTTCCTTTTCTTTTGCCATAGTAAAAGGCCTCCTTATGATAATTTATTTTATCATAGAAGACCTTTTAAAACACTATTTACAGAAAAATTTTCACACTCTCGAACGCTACATTGAATGCTGTGCAAAAGTCACCTCGAAAATCGTTCCCCCAGTCTTGCCTGATTTGATACAAATACTGCCATCATGTACTCTAACGATTTCACGGACAAAAGCAAGACCTAGCCCTACGCCACCCAGCTCCCGGCTTCTGGATTTATCCACACGGAAGAATGGCTCGAACACTCTCTCCCTAAGCTCCTTTGGTATTCCGCTTCCCGTATCTTCTACAGACAGATAAACATGCTTGTTTCTCTGATATGTGGTTACTGTAACCTGTCCGAGCGGATGATTATATTTGATGGCATTCTCAACCAGATTGTATACAAGCCTGTAAATAAGGATATCACTGCCTATCATAGTGGCATCCTCACATTTTCCAATCAGCTTTATATTCTTTTCCACGGCAAGAGGCTCAAGGTCTGCCAAAACCTCTTCAACAATAGCATCCAATATAATTTTATCATCCCTTCCCACCGTCTGAAGCTCACTCATGTCAAGAAGAGTCTTTACCATCCTGTTTAATTTATCATTTTGTTCCGTAACCATTTTTATGGTCTGCAAAGTGTCTGCATCATTTCCCGGGTAAGAGGCAGAATTATATAAATCAAGCTGTACCTGCATTAACGCTAATGGAGTACGCAGCTCATGTGCTGCATTTGCAGTAAACTGTCTCTGTATCTCAAATGCTTCCGACAGACGCTCAAGCATCTTATTATAAGAAATACCCAGCTGGTTCAGTTCCTTAACATTGTTTTCCTCTATTCTTGAATCAGACAGATTCTGAGCCTGTACCTCTTCAATTTTATCTGAAAACTCCCTGATTGGTCTGAGTGCATGCCCGCTTATAAAATAAGTGACGACACCTCCCACAAGCGCCAGCAAAACCGTGATTATCAGACTGTTTCTTTTATAGTCGGCCTTATTATTGTACACCTGAAACGAAAATTCATCCGCAAACTCATCCCACTTATCGTCCGGTATGCTGATATATATTTCATCTGATTTGTTTCCTTTTTCATCCCCCTGTGACTCTACCGCATCCTGCAGAGAATCGATGTAATGCACACCATTTTTATAGACAAACATAGTCAGGCAGCCACATATAATAGCAATACACAATGTAGTAATGCACGTAAGTCTCCACTGTAGCGACATTCTTTTCATCTGTCAGACTCCTCCCGTATTTTATAGCCTTCACCTACCTTGTTCTGAATGGGATCATATCCCAGCTTCGCCTTAAGCTTTTTTCTAAGTGAAGACATATGTACCCTGATTGCTCCGCTAAAGCTGTCTGCCGTGGCATCCCACACATGCTCTATCAGCTCCTCCTGACTCACCGGTCTGCCTATATTGATAAGTAAATATTCCAAAATACCATTCTCTTTTCTTGTCAGTGGAACCGGCTCTTCCTTTGCATATGCCTCGCGTTTAATCGTATCAAACTTTATTTCTCCGCATTTAAGACATATATCATTCTGTACAAATTTCCTTCTTGTCAGGCTTCTGATACGTGCCTCAAGCTCCTGCAGATGGAATGGTTTTTCCATGTAATCATTTGCTCCTGCATCCAGTCCCTCTACCTTATCAGCAATCTGACCTCTTGCAGATAATATCAAAACCTTAGTTTCATCATTGTATTTTCTAAGCTCCTTAAGAAGCTCCATGCCATCCATCCCCGGCAGATTCAAATCCAAAACTATCAGATCATAATTCTCCGACAGTATACATTCAAGAGCCTCTTTCCCATCATAACAGGTATCCACCTCATAACCGGCAGCATACAGACTCTTTGCAACCATATCACATATTTGTTTCTCATCCTCAACAATTAATAATCTCAAAATGTTCTCCTGCTTCTTAACAATAATTTTACAACCTATATTGTATAATACCAAAGTCAGCTGGTCAACAATACAACAAAAAGGAGCAACATTATGTTGAAATACCAAAAAACATGTCAAATCATTCTGCTTATCCTTGGTGTATCCATGATAAGCTATGGTGCAGTCAGAGGTGAGGCGGCTACAGTGCTTGGTAAAGCAATAAAACTATGTTTGGAGTGTGTCGGAATTGGATAAGGAAAAGAAATTACTATCAAGAAAACTGGCAAAAATACGTGGCTGGATACAGGCCGCAGCAACGCTGCTGACCAATATTCCTATTCCAAATTTATTTAAGGGTAAAATATATCAGGGCAATGCAAAAACAGTATGCGTACCCGGATTAAACTGCTACTCCTGCCCTGCCGCGACAGGAGCCTGTCCAATAGGGGCATTTCAGGCAGTTGTCGGATCATCAAAATTTAAGTTTTCATACTACATAACCGGATTTTTTATTTTACTCGGTGTAACTCTCGGCAGATTTATATGTGGTTTTTTGTGCCCATTTGGATGGTTTCAGGATTTACTTCATAAAATCCCCGGAAAGAAATTATCCACAGCCAAACTAAAGCCTCTTAGGTATCTAAAATATGTCATTCTTATTGTTTTCGTTATACTTCTTCCGATGCTTGTAACGAACTCTATAGGAATGGGAGACCCGTTCTTCTGCAAATATATCTGTCCTCAGGGTGTTTTAGAGGGTGCTATACCGTTATCTATTGGAAATGCTGCTATCCGTTCTGCGCTGGGAAAGCTCTTTTCTTTCAAGTGTATGATTTTAATTGCAGTGATTGTACTAAGTATCTTATTTTACAGGCCCTTCTGTAAATGGATTTGTCCGCTTGGAGCAATCTACTCATTATTTAATAAAGTCAGCCTGCTCAAAATCACCGTTGATAGCAGCAAATGTGTCGGATGCGGTCAATGCTCAAAGGCATGTAAGATGGATGTGGATGTGTGTAAGACACCGGATCACCCCGAGTGCATACGCTGCGGTGCCTGCATAAAGGCCTGTCCGAAGGACGCCATCTGCTACCGGTTTATGGGAAAATCATGTCAAAAAAGTGACAACAGATAGCTATTAAACATTTTATTATTATTTTAAAGGAGAAATTACTCATGAAAAACAAATTATCATTTATTTCTATTTTTACACTCTGCATAGCATTATCTCTTACAGCATGTGGCGTAAAGCAAGCTTCCACAACAGATTCTAAGAACACTCAGACTGAAGCCGGCTCAGAAGCATCCGGCAAATCAGATTCCAGGCTTGATGATTTATATCAGCAGGAAAATCAGCTTTTTGCAGATCACGCTGATGTGTGGAACAAGGCATTTGGCATGATGAACAAAAGTGACGCCGATCCAAACGGAAATTATGCTGATTATCTTGCCGGTACCGTAGAATCAAACAAGAATTCATTCACAGACGATGAGCTTAAAACACTTAATGAGGATATTGAAACCATACGAAAAATCGAGGAACAGATAGCAGAGCTTGAAAACAAAAATACATCATCAGACGATAACAAGAAGGACAGCTCTAATGCCTCATCTGTATTCAGTGATTTTTCCGGTGAGGATTTTGATGGCAATAAGGTTGATGACAGCCTGTTTTCCGGTAATGCAGTAACAGTCGTCAATTTCTGGTTTACCGGCTGCAAACCATGTGTCGCTGAATTATCCAAGCTTAACGAATTAAATGATGCTATCAAATCAATGGGCGGAGAAGTTGTTGGCATCAACACTGAGACCTTCGATGGCAATAAAACAGCTATCAAAGAGGCTACCCCTGTTCTTGAAAGCCAGGGTGTCAAATATCGTAATCTGTCAATTGACTCCTCTAGTGCTGCCGGTAAATATGCTTCAGAAATCATGGCCTTTCCAACAACTATACTTGTTGACAGAAATGGCAATATTGTAGGCGAACCAATGCTCGGCGGAATTGATAACAAGGACAACTATGATGCCCTTATGAAGCAGATTCAGTCTGTAATTGATGCAGACAGCACAAATAAATAGAGGTCTACATATAAAAAGCTCCTGTGCATTGCACAGAGAGCTTTTTTTGAACATTACTATAATGTCAAGGAATCTTCTGCATCTACCCACATCTGTAAATTCTCATCAAGATACAGTCTCGCATATTCTAGTGGTTCATCAATGGCAAGTGTGTTTAATGCACAATCTGATTCGGGTGTGGTTCTCAAATTCTTTTCTGCTTCCCAGCAGTCAATGCGAAGCATATAGTCTGCACTGGTATAAACATCAATGCTGTTTCGTCCGGGATTATATTCTGCAAATATTGTTCTCATCGTATCTTATCTCCTTATCGTTCAATCAATTATTTGCTACAAAAATCAGAAACATTTCAATCAGTTCACCATGTCACTTTTATTTTGTGTTATACTGTTTTATATAATTTTTTTGCCCTTGTATTTTCCCTTATCAGAGTTCGTAAACACTGGTGGGACGATATAACACAAGGGAAACAATAAGGGAAAGCTCACCTGCGACAAATCCAGTGTTTTCAATGGTTTGCGGAGAATTTAATAACAAAATATAACAGTTATTAAATTTCTTAAAACAGGTGAAATCTCAATTCAGATTTGTTTATTTCTGTCATTCTATCACATTACCTAGTCTTTAACATTACTTTTCTCAAAAAAACAATTTAAGGACATATTGTACTTACACAATATGCCCTCAATCACTCACAGCGTTCCCTTTCTATTTTAAACAACAAGTAAATTCCTCGTTAAGAGGTTGGGTAAATTTCTTTACCCAATACCCTACCCAATCTGTACCCAAAATAGCACGATATTTTGTGAGATTTTACAGTAGTTTATAACACTTTTCAAAATAACCAGAAACCGCTTAAATACGCTATTTAATTCGCTTTTTACCAGTCCTACGATTGATAAATTAGTTTCCCATCTGTGCAGCAACTTCAGCAGCGAAATCTTCCTGTTTCTTTTCAATTCCTTCGCCTGTTTCGAAACGAACAAATCCTTTTACAGTGATTTTAGCGCCGTTAGCTTTTGCAACTTCTTCTACATATTTAGCTACGTTCTGTTTTCCGTCTTCAGCTTTTACATAAACCTGATCTAACAGACAGATTTCTTTTAATTCTTTGTTGATACGTCCGCTAATCATTCCCTGAATAACTTTTTCCGGTTTCTGGGATTCTTTTGGATCGTTCATGATCTGAGCAAGAAGAATTTCTTTTTCATGTGCGATATATTCTTCACTTACTTCAGAACTGTTTGTGTACTGTGGTTTTAAAGCAGCAATCTGCATTGCTACATTTCTAGCCATTTCTCTTACTGCATCGTTTACAACGTCTGTTTCAACATCAACTAAAACGCCGATTTTTCCGCCCATATGTGTATAAGAAGCAATAAATCCATTTTCTTCAGATGCTTTCGCAAATCTTCTGATGTTCATATTTTCACCAATAACAGCGATCTGTGCTGCTAAAGCTTCGTTTACAGTTTTTGTTGTATCAAATTTCCATGGAGAAGCAAGGAAATCTTCTGTTGTAGTTGTTTCTGTTTCCATAGCAGCTTCTGCAACCTGAGCTACATATCCCTGGAATACATCGTTTTTAGCAACGAAGTCTGTTTCTGCATTTACTTCAACAACAACTGCGTGTTTTTCGTCTGCAGAAACTAAAGTCTGGCAAAGACCTTCTGCTGCAATACGTCCAGCTTTTTTCTGAGCTGTTGCAAGACCTTTTTCTCTTAAAAATTCTACTGCTTTATCCATATCGCCTTCTGTAGCTGTAAGAGCCTTCTTACAGTCCATCATACCAGCGCCTGTCATTTCTCTTAATTCTTTTACCATTCCTGCTGTAATAGCCATTTTAAATTCCTCCTGTATAATACCGTTTATACGGAATAAGGCTGTCACATAAAATTTAATTTTATATGACAGCTTCAGTTATTCCATTTTGAATAAGATTATTCTTCTACAACTTCTTCTGTTTCTTCTACGAAGATTTCTTCAGCATCAGCAGCTTCGCCCTGGTTTGCTTCGATAACAGCATCAGCCATTTTAGAAACGATTAATTTTACAGCTCTGATAGCATCATCGTTTCCTGGGATTACGTAATCTAATTCTTCTGGATCGCAGTTTGTATCAGCGATACCAATTAACGGAATACCTAATGTATGAGCTTCCTGTACACAGATTCTTTCTTTTTTCGGGTCTACGATAAAGATAGCATCTGGAAGTTTTTTCATTTCTTTAATTCCGCCAAGGTTTTTCTGTAATTTTTCCAGTTCTTTTTTCAGGTTGATTACTTCTTTCTTAGGCAGAACATCAAATGTTCCATCAGCTTCCATAGCTTCGATTTCTTTTAATCTTGCAATTCTGCTCTGGATTGTCTTGAAGTTAGTCAGCATACCGCCTAACCATCTTTCATTTACATAGAACATTCCACATCTTTCAGCTTCTGTTTTGATAGCATCCTGAGCCTGTTTCTTTGTTCCTACGAACAGGATTGTGCCACCTTCTGCAGCGATGTCAGCGATTGCTTTGTATGCATCGTCAACCATTCCTACAGATTTCTGTAAGTCGATGATGTAGATACCATTTCTTTCTGTGTAGATGTATGGTGCCATTTTAGGGTTCCATCTTCTTGTCTGATGTCCGAAATGAACACCTGCTTCAAGTAACTGTTTCATTGAAATAACGCTCATTTTTTTCTCTCCTTTGGTTTTCTCTTCCACCTGCTTCTGCTCCTTCGGGACTTTCTAAGCACCCCCCGTTGAAATTCACAGGCGTGGTTATTTTCTACATTGCACTTAGCAACGCAAGCATTATATCACAATTTTTTCTATAATTGCAAGGCTTTTTTACGAATAAAGTCCGAAATTTTCCAGCATCCATGAACGAAGAAGGGGAACCCAGCTCTGACATACTTTTTCCACACCTTTTCCTTCTTCATTTGCTGTCTGTTCATTGGCAAGAGAAAGTCCATGCCCTCCTTGCGGATATAAATGATATTCCATTGGAACCCCTGCTTTTCCCAATGCTTCTGCAAATCGGAAAGAATTCCAAAAAGGAACGACAGGATCTGTAAAAGTATGCCACAGGAAAGTTTTCGGTGTATGTTTTCCCACCTTATCCTCTAATGACACCTGCTCTTTCATTTCCGGATAAGATTCTCCCAATAGATTTTTTATACTGTCCTGATGTGCAATTTCCTCCTTAGAGCTGATAACCGGATAGCACAAAACAAGTCCGTTTGGCTTTAAAAGTTGCTTATCACACTGCATTTTCTCTGTTAACCATGATTCATTCCAAAACACACCATAACTGGCTGCCAAATGCCCTCCTGCTGAAAATCCCATAACAATAATTTTCTCTGCATCTACATTCCAGTCTTCTGCATGTTCTCTGATAAGCTTCACGCTTTGTGCCACTTCACAAAGTGCTGTAGGATAAACTGCCGGAGCACAGGAATACCGTAAAACTGCTGCCTGATATCCCATGCTGTTAAACTGCAGAGCAATAGGCTCCGCTTCTCGATTGGAAGTCATGGCATAACCTCCTCCCGGACATATCAATACTAACGGTGTCTTTCTATTCCTTGCACCATCCATTACGTCTCCCCAAATATAAGTTTCCAACCATACGTCTTTTCCGGAACCTTCTACTTGGATTTTTATCTGTTCATTTCTCATAGCTTTTCTACCAGCAGTCCGTTTCTATAAGCATCTAAAAGCTCTTTCAGTTCTGCTATCCTTTCTTTTAATTTTGCACCTGTATCTGTTGCCCCTACATTTTTTCTTTCTGTCACCCTTTTTACTAAAATACTGTCGGAAAGAATATCACTTTCTTTTGTAATAGCATCCTGTGTAGATGTAAATGGTTCATGAGCAGCTAAAATCATCCCCCATGAATTATAAATTAAAGTATATCCTGCAATACCGGTCTCTTTTTGATATGCTCTTGAAAAACCTCCATCAATAACAAGAATTTTCCCTTTACATTTAATCGGACTTTCTCCTGATGTATGATGTACAGGAACATGTCCATTTACAATATGTCTTTCTTCTCCTTTTACCTGAAATTCCTCAAAAATTCTCTCTGCCGCATCATCATCTTCCAAAAAATTATAATATGGATTTTTTATCTCTTGATGGGTTTCCTTTTCTTCCAGAAAATAACGTTCGAAAGTTGCCATTTTGGTTTTTCCAAATAAAGGAGAATTGGGACTGGTCCAAATATACCACAGAATATCTTTTCCCCTTTCTTTTTCTTTCCCATCTCTTGCCATAAAAGCTTTGCGAACATAACTTTCTAACACATCATACAAGGCTTTTCCTTTATAATGTTTTTCAAAAATCTGTACTTCTTTTAAAGTACCGTCCTCATTCATTGGAATACAGCCATGGTAAAGCAAATTTCCATTAAAAATTTTATACATACTTCCTTTTTTCAAAAGGAATCGTATATGACTTTGCAGTTTTTCGCAGCTTATAAATGCTGACACCAGCCTTTCCATAACTTCTTTTTCTTCTTTTGAGAGTTCATAAGGATTTTCTGCATCAATGGTCGGGAAATAACTATCCAACAGCTTATATTCCTTTCCCTTTAACCGAATTGTCCCTTCTGTATAATCAATATCATCTAAAAGAGCTCTGTCTGCCATACCAAATTCTCGTCTTCTCATAAGAAGCTGTCCTTCCAGCTTAAATTGGATAATCGAAATTGCCTTGTGCATTTTCATATTCAAATCCTGCTCCACAGGATTTAAACGATGATTTCCCTTAATTTTAAAACACTGACAGTTATCCTCTTTATAGTATGTGAGAGCAAAGGTTGCTAACGGCAATAGATTGATACCATATCCATCTTCCAGAATATCCAGATTTCCGTAACGGGCGCAAATTCGAATAACAGTTGCTATACAGCATTCCTGTCCCGCAGCTGCCCCCATCCACAAAATATCATGGTTTCCCCACTGAATATCCAAGGAATGGTAAGTTTCCAGTTTATCCATAATTCGATGAGGTGCCGGTCCCCTGTCGTAAATGTCTCCTAAAATATGAAGATGGTCTACCACCAATCTCTGTATCAGTTCTGATAAGGCAATAATAAATTTCTCTGCACGACCAATATCAATAATTGTGCATATAATCTGTTCATAATAAGATTCTTTATCTGTAATATCCCATCTTTCCGTAATCAATTCTTCAATAACATAAGCAAAATCTTTTGGAAGAGCTTTTCTTACTTTTGAACGCGTATACTTTGATGCAGCTTTTTTACATACTTCAATTAAACGATACAGCGTAATTTTGTACCATTCCTCCATATCTCTTTCCTGTTTCTTAATCAGCTGTATTTTTTCTTTTGGATAATAGATTAAAGTAGCAAGGCTTTTCTTTTCCTGTTTGTTCATGGTATGCCCAAAAACAGTATCAATTTTTCTTCGGATAGAACCTGAACCATTTTTCAATACATGCGAAAATGCTTCGTATTCCCCATGTATATCTGTAATAAAATGTTCCGTTCCTTTTGGCAGATTTAAAATCGATTGTAAATTAATAATTTCTGTAGATGCTTCTGCTATTGTTGGATATAGTTCTGCCATTTTTTCCAGATACTTCTGTTTCATCTTCTCCATTTCTTTTCCCTCATACACTTTCCTTTTAATCCCCAATCTTGTTTCCGATACCTTTATTCTAACATAAAACAAAAAAAAAGGAAGCTATTGCTCCACGATTTTTCATCGTAGAAGCAACAGCTCCTTTTTAGCTAAAATTTAATACTTATTAAATTTTCTACACTATGCTTTATTCCATCTTGCCAGATGCACCTACATAGTAGCCCCCAATCCACTGATTAGTTGCCATTGTTCCATCAGAGTTCATGTAGTACCAATCGTTACCTACCTGCACCCAGCCGGTCGTCATTGCTCCCCACTGTTCCAGATAATACCAATAGCCACCTACATATACCCAGCCGGTTGCCATTGCTCCGTCTGCATTCAGATAATACCAATGTCCGCCTACGGATACCCAGCCGGTCTGCATTGCTCCCCACTGATCCATGTAGTAGTAATGTCCGTTTACATATACCCAGCCGGTTGCCATTGCTCCGTCTGCATTCAGATAGTACCAATGTCCGTCTACGGATACCCAGCCGGTCTGCATTGCTCCCCACTGATCCATGTAGTAATAATGTCCGTTTACATATACCCAGCCGGTTGTCATTGCTCCCCACTGATCCATGTAATACCAATGTCCATCTACGGATACCCAACCAGTCATCATTGCTCCCCACTGATCCATGTAGTACCAGTGTTCGCCTACTTCTGTCCAACCGGTTGTCATAATTCCGTTTGACTCAAAGTAATACCAATGTTTAGAAATTTCTTTCCAACCGGTTACTTTTTTACCATCTTCATAGTATTCCCATCCGTCTGTTGTTTCCTTCCAGCCGTCTGTTGTTACTCCAAAGCAAATTTCCGGAGCTACAATATAGTCATCTGTTGCTTTTACAGTAACATCTACAGTTTTTGTTTCTTTATCATTTGTTGCTGTTACTTTATATTTTCCTAAAGGAATGTTTTTAAACTTGTAGTTTCCAAGAGCATCTGTCTTAGCTGTTTTATCAACTGCTTCTGCTGCACCTTCTGCACTCTTAATGTTTACGGAAACACCCTCTAATACATTTCCGTCTTTATCAGACACATGACCAGCAACAGTTTCGACTTCACCTACCGGTAAATCATAAGAAGTTACTTTTACATTATCCACTGTAACGGTATTGGAATTTCTAGTGTTCATACCAACTGCACCTGCTTTTGTTGGCATTCCACCCATATTCAGCTTATTAATTACTAATTCACCGTCTACCCATAAGGAAACAGTTGTCTCAATAATCTCAGCTTTTAAGTGTAATTTTTTGCCTGCTGTTGCTTTTGGACCGGAGTGCATGCTGGACCATGAGTTTGATCCGTCACTGCCCCAGTATTCTGCAAACCATTGATTATCTGCATCGCCTACACCAATGTATACACGATCGTTCATATTGTTTGCACGAAGAAGAACACCTAAACGAATACCGCTCTTTTCAGGTGTAACATCCATTTCAACTACACCATTTTTAAATGTTGGTGCTGCTGTTTCATAAACATTAGCATGTCCGCCACCTGGGAATTTAATCTTAGTTGCCTCATTTTCTACACTGATAGTAGTACTGCTTCCATTTCCCGCAAGATTATCCCATGTCTTTTTGCCGTTGCTGTAATCATTTTCATAATCTACGGTAGAAGCCGGCTGTAACATAACATTCTGAACAAAGCCTTTTTCTTTTGTTACAGTGATTTCCTGTGTAAAGGTATCATATCCTTCTTTTTCTACTTTTAAGGTATAATTTCCTGCTAAAAGCTTATCAAACTTATATGCACCCTTTGCATCTGTCTTAATTGCTTCTACTTCACTCTTACCTGTAAGAGATACTGTTGCATCTTCTACATTTTTACCAACGGCTGTTACATGTCCTTCTAATGAAGACTGTGTATCCTTCAACTGGAAGTCCTGTGTAAATTCAAGATTATCTTTTGTGGACTTAATATCAGCTGTTGCTTTTGCCCAAATAGGACTGTCTGCTGTTACTTTCCAATCGCCGAATAAAACACCCGGAAGGACATACTGTCCGTTACTGTCTGTAACAGTCTTGATTGTTTTATCCTTCATTTTCACGCTTACTGTGATATTTTCGATTGGATTTCCTTCTGTATCTGTAACTGTACCGGACATTGTTGCACCGATTACTTCCAGACCTTTGATTGCCTTATCTAATTTTTCATATGCTTTATCTACAGTTGCCTGATCTGCATCAAAGTTATCTAATGCTTCATTTGCATTTTTCATAGCTTCTGTAAATGTTTTCCATGTTTTAGCACTGTAATTTACTTCGTAACGACCTTGATTTTCAGCTACTAAAGTTTCCAGCTTTACTTTCTGTGCTTTGGATTTTTCAATTACAAGATTATCTAAAACAAAATCCTTGTATCCACCAAAGTCAGCATCTCCGCCACTTGTATTCTGAAGATCCGGACCTTTTGTTGTAGACTGAATACCAAACCAGCTCTGTCCGCCTTCTGAACCTGTAATACGGAATTTGTAGTGTTTTGTTTCTGCTTTCTGTCCCTTTGGAATAGAAGACTCTAACGGTGTATATTCTACATTTCCGTCTTCTACCTCTCCGTTACCAACTGCTAATGCATAAGTTCCTTCAGAACCACACTGATAATCAAAGCTTACATTATATGTAACACCTTCTTCAAAACGGAAGTTCTGTGGAATTGTCTGATAAATCAAGTTTCCTCTCTGTGTCAGACCATTTGTCTTTAAGGACCAGTCACCTTCCAATACATCGTCCAACTTCTTTGTAAACCAGCCTGCTGATGTATATTTTGAATCTTTTTTATTCTTTTCAGATAAATGAGTACGGTTATCTGTAACGCCTTCTGCTCCACCAACTACGAATGGCCATAAGCCCTGTGGAACTGTTTCAAAGTTCTGTACAAATTTATTGTCAGATACGAAGTTTTTAGAATTATTCTGAACAATTCTTAAATCATCAAAGTAAACTTCGCCTTCACCTTTGTCACGTTTCAGTTTGATAGTTGCTGTTCCATCTTCACCTGCTGTAAAGAATACATACATATTCTGGAAGTAACTTCCCTGACCTTGAATTGTCGCATTACTTGCATTTGTATTATGAGCATCTGCCTGACTGTAATTTTTCGCAATAGATTTTGTTGTGTAGTTAGATGTTGTTTTATCACCGGATGTAACTTCCAGATAAGCTTTTGCATCACTTCTATTATCTACTGCAACCATAGCCACATACTGTTTTCCTTTTTCAAGACCTTTGGCTTTCTGCTCCAGTACTACTTCATCTGTCTGGTTGTTCAAACGCAACATTGGGTTAAATCCTGCACTGTGGATAATCTGAGCAGCTTCTGCTTCACCTGAAATCTTCCACTGTTCTAAAGAAGCACTGTTAAATCCTGTATCAACAAGGTGAGTTCCTTCACTCCATTTCAACTCTTCATTTGTTGGGTTCTTAGCTTCTGTTTTATAAAGAACATAAGGTGTTTTTGCTGTTGCATCAATTGTAATCTGACCACCGGATACTGTTGCATTTGTTACTTCTTTCTTACCGTTTTCTGTAAGCTCGTAAACTTTTGCATTTTCCCATCCTGCCGGAAGTGTCCATGTAGAAGTTCCGCCAGCCTGATTCCAGTGATAGAGTTTATAGTTATCTCCTAAAGATTCACCGTTTGCATCCCAGTACCATGGAATTAAGTATTTTTCACCATCCATGATAACTCTTTCACCATTTCCGTCATCAAACTTCATGGTTCTCAAGCTATAACCTGCATCACTTCCGTTGTTAGACTGTCTTTCTACTGTAATCGTCTGTTTTCTTTCCTTATCCTGAAGTACAACCTTCATTTCAGGAGTCCATGTAGAATCTGCAACAGTAGTAGGATTTCCATCTACCCACTGCATCACTTCGTAATGCTGAAGGAATTTAGTAGATACATCATCATCAAAGAGATTTTCAATATATCCTTTATAATCATTTCTTCCCTGCCAGCCTTCGAAGTCTTTCATATCATATCCACCAAGAAGTGGATTTACAGCTGCTCCTCCGTAGCTTGGGTAATCACCAACCCATGAGTCTTTCTGGTGGTTACGAATAAATCTTGTAATAGCACTGTTGATACCTTTATTTGCTGCTCCACCATAAGTAAGGTCTGCTGCCCAGTGCTGGAATGTAGAGTCATACTCATTTGCATGTCCCCATTCACCTGCTAATCGCCAATCACATGTTTCTGTGATTTCTTTTGCCAGCTGACGGCTTGCCCATGTACCATTATCACCGGACTGACCATTGCCCCATACGTCTACATAAATGAAGTCAAGGTCATTCTTTCCGTCCGGATCTGCTTTATCCAGTTTTTCTTTTAAATCTAAGAAACGCTGTTCACGACCATGTTTTAAATCGTAATCTGCATTGATGTTAATACCCTGATCCAGCCAGTTCCAACCATAGGAATATTTTCCATTGGAACCTTTCATCAATCTATCTTCTTCGAAGTAAATAGATTCTGGATATGTTTCACTGGCATTTACATGAATACCAAAGGTAGCTCCGTATTTTGCACCCTCTTTCATAAGAGTGGTCATATCTTCTGCGCCACCAATTCGAGTACCAATGTCAGCGTAATTCAAGTGTCCGGAGTCATGTCCTTCACTTCCGTAACCCTTTAACAGAACGCTCTGTCCAAGACCGTCTGTATTTAAGTATACTTTTTTAACATTATCCAATGTCATCAGGAATGGGTTCTGTGCCTGACTGGAGAAGTTCATTGCAATACGAATTGCAGTTCTGTCAGGAACTAATTCACTTCCCTTTGGATTGTTCATAATATCACGATATGCAATCGCACCGTCCTGCCAATCTACTTTTGCATCGTTATTTTCATCTGCTGTAATGGCAATCTTTGTGGAAGGAAGTTCGTAATCTTTACTTTCTTCTCTATAATCTTCGCCTTTCTGCCATGTCCAGTAGTTACTGCTTAAACCAGTTTCACGATATCCGTCTTTTTCAGCTGCATTAGCTACAACACGCTGCCAGTCACGATTTACATTATTTTCAGAATTACTCCAAAGACCTGCACTTAAATCAGCATCAGATACAAATGCATACATATAACCTGTTTTGCCTGCTGCCATGGAAGCAACATCCTGATGTGTATCTCCACTTTGCTTTGTATTGTTTGACATATTCGCACCGTCAAATCTTGCACCTGCCTGAGAAGTTCTTACAGATACCAGATTATGGTTTGGAATATTAATAGTTTTTACTAATTCAGAACCTTTTTCTCTTTCTACAGATGTAATGTTGAAAGCAAGTGTATTTTTCTCTGCTACCAGTTCTGCCTTGATGGTTGCATGAATGTTGTTTTCTTTATCGTCAACCTTCATGGTGTAAACCATTTTATTGCCTTCTTTATTTTTTTCAGAGGTAACTTCCGGTTTTACTGCAATACCGGTTTTATCGTCAGCCTTTGTCTGATTGAGCACGATTGTGTCCAATTTTTCTGTCTGACCATACATTTTCTTGCCTGCACCATTGCCCTTTAAGATTTCGTAGCCTGCTACTCGTGGGAACTGACTGTCAATCGCCACCTTCATTTCATCAGAAGAAATACTTTCGTCTGCTGCATCTTCGAAATCTACTGCATCACCTGTGGATAAAGTAATATCATCAATGACTTTGTCTTCTTTTTCAATGGTTGCTCTTGTTGTTGTGCTCTTATAACCTTCTTTTGTTACTACAATTTCAACTTCACCTGGTTCAACACCCTCCAGTGCCCAACTACCATCTTCTCCTGTTGTTGCGCTCTTATCACCAACAGTTACCGTAGCTCCTGCAACTGGATTTTTCTCTTTATCAACGACCTTACCTGTTAAAGATACTGTTGTAACTTCTTTACCGGCTTCAAAAGCTTCACCATTTCCAGTGGAAACTTCCCATGTATCAGCGCCTTTTTCTACAACAACTTCGCCCTTGCTGTTCTTAATCTGAACATCTTTAAAGTAGATATCTGTTATTTCCTCGCCCCAAGTACCTGCTTTAATCGCAAAGCTTCCGCCTTTTAATGCTTCTATGAACGTAGCAGGCACTGTCTGTTCTGCGCATTTTTGTCCTTTAATTGTGACAGTATAAACATTTTCTTTCCAAGAAATCACAATTGGAACTTCTTCATTTGCATTCCATTCAGAAACACCAAGTCCCGGCCAATTACCACTTAAACCATCAGCTTTATATTCGAAGAACCATTTACTGCTTGCATCAAATCCTGCTGCATTGATGAAGTTGCCTCCATCTACCCAGTACGGGCAAATCTGAATTCTGTTTAATGCAGAATTCTGTGAAGTTTTTAATACAAGACTGATTTCTCCTCCAGCAGGATCAATGGCATTTTCATTAGTGTTCTTCAATACTGCCGGTTTCTTTGCATTGTCATTTGTCGCACCTGATGTAAAGTGACGCCATACTTCAGTTACTGCTTTTTCTGATGACTGTTCATTGACTGCCGCATGTACTACGGTAAGTCCGGAAAGCTGTGAATAGTCGGCTAACTGCGGAACAGTCATACTTGCTGCCAAAAGCAAACTGAATACTTTCATGTTTCTTTTTTTCATAACGTTCTCCTTTCTTTTTAACGCTCATGCATTCTGCACAAACATTTTTCTTAATAATACTATTCATTGTTATATTTTGCAATTATTTTCTCCTATTTTTCCTCTTATGTGCACATTTTTAAAACAATCGGACAAATCCATTATAACGCTTATTCAAAATAACGAAAAAGACTCTCTGCAAAGGTTCTTCTTTTCCTTTGCAGAGAGTCTTTTTACATTCTATCCGGTGCATCAAATCCCAGTAAATCAATACAGGTTTCTAATACTTTTTCTGTCAATGTTAACAAACAAATCCAAGATGCTTTCTTATCTTCATCTTCTTCTGATAAAATCTTTGTTTCATGATAAAAGCTGTTAAAAGCATTTGCCAAGTCATAAATATAAGAACAAATTCTATGAGGTGCTTTTTCCTCAAATGCAGGTGCAATAATAGAATTAAAGCGAGACAATTCTAACATCAGCGCCTTTTCACTGTCATTTACAGCAGCTTTCATTGCTTTTTTGTCTATATTTTTTCCGCTTTCTGCATAACGGCTTAAAATAGATTTAATACGAACAATGGTGTATAAAATATACGGACCTGTATTCCCTTCAAAGGAAGTAAAGCGTTCAATATCAAATACATAATCCTTAGATGCCTGATTGGATAAATCGCCGTATTTAATTGCAGATAATCCAACCATCTGTGCTGTCTTTTCTGCGTTTTCGTCTTTTACACTGCGGTTTTCTGTGATTTTCTTGAACATTTCCTCATTGATTTCTGCAATCAGACGTTCTAATCGCATAACACCGCCTTCTCTTGTCTTAAACGGTTTTCCGTCTTTTCCGTTCATGGTACCAAAACCGACAAAGGATAACTGTGTATTTTCATCTACCAGTTTTGCTTTCTTTGCACAACGGAACACCTGAACAAAGTGCAACTCCTGACGTTTGTCAACCACATAAATAATCTCATCAGGCTTGTAATCTTCCATACGCTGTACAATGGTTGCCAAATCAGTTGTATTATACAGAGAAGCCCCATCTGATTTCAAAATCATACACGGCGGAATTTCTTTTGTATCGGTTTCTTCTTTTACATCCACTACAAGAGCACCCTGATCCAGATAGGCGTAACCATTCTCTTTTAAATAATCCACCATAGCAGGAATGTAGGCGTCTGCATCCGCTTCACCTTTCCATAAATCAAAATCTACTTTTAATTTGGCATAGTTTTTCTTTAAGTCTGTGACAGAGACCTCCATAATATGCTGCCATAAAGCACGGTAACCTCTTCTTCCCTTCTGAAGCTGAAGAGTTGCCTCCAAGGCTTCATTTTTATATGCTTCATCTTCTTTTGATTTACCGCTGGCAGTAGGATAAATTTCTTCCAATTCACTTACGGTAAACGGAGCTTCTTTTGGATACTCGCCTTCATAATTCTCATCAAAGTACACTAAATCCGGCTGTCTTTTGGAGAGTTCTGTAATAATCAAGCCCATCTGAAGTCCCCAGTCACCCAAGTGCACATCGCCAATCACTTTATGCCCTAAGAAGCGTCCCATTCTCTTAATGCTTTCTCCAATAATTGCAGAACGTAAATGTCCTACATGGAGAGGCTTCGCAACGTTCGGTCCGCCGTAGTCAATGACGATTGTTTTTGGATTTTTGGCTTCCTCTACGGAAAGCTTTTCGTCTGCCAACATATCGTTTAAGTATCCTGACAGAAATTCTTTGTTTAATTTAAGATTGATAAAACCAGGATTAACTGCCTCTGCACTTTCAAACATTTCATTGTCCTGCAATTTTTCCACTACGCTGTTTGCAATCATAATCGGCGCTTTCTTATAAGTCTTTGCTGCCGCCATAGCACCGTTACACTGATATTCACATAAATCAGGACGATTTGACACTGTCACTTTTGCAAATTTTTCGTCATACTCTGAAGCTGCAAATGCTTCTTTTACTGCTTCCTCAATTTTTTCTATAATTTTCTTCATCTGCCTGTTACTCCACTTCCACTTTTTTTGATGCTGCTACGGCTAAGGCTCCCTGTCCGATATGGCATGCCACACTCAGAGACAGCGGCGCCATATATACCGGCATACCCGGAAACTGACCTTCCAGCTCTTTTTTCCATTCCATAGCTTCTTCTTCATTGCCTGCATAAGCCGCCTGTAAGCAAATTAAATCTCTGTCTGCGTACTCTTTAAATCTGCCTTCCAAATCTGCTTTCATCGCCTGAAGCATGGTACGTTTTGCCTGCTTCTTTCCTCTTGCTTTTGAAAAAGCATCTAACTTATCTCCCTGAATTTGCAGAACCGGTTTTAAGTTTAATACAGTACCAAGAGCTGCTGCTGCCGGTGTAATTCTTCCGCCTTTCTTCAGGTATTTTAAGGTTTCCAACGTAATATAAATACTGGACTCTCCTGCTTCCTTCTCCAGAATTTCTTTTATCTCGGCTGCATCCTTACCTGCCCTTGCCAGTTCCATAGCATCTAAAACCGACTGACGCTGGGTAACGGAGATGCGCTGATTATCCACTACCTGTACTCTGTCATGAAACTCCTTTGCCAGCACCATGGCAGTCTGACAGGAGTTACTTAATCCGCTTGACATGGGAATGTGTACAAGCTCATCATATTCCTCCAAAAGTGTTTCCCATGTTTCCATAACATCCGCAGGTGAAGGCTGAGAAGTTGAAATATTTGCATCTTCTGCCAACCGTTTATAAAATTCTTCCTGCGTCAAAGTAATATCTTCTAAAAACAACTGTTCATCAATATAAAATGGCATTGCCAGTACGGTAATACCTAACTGCTGTGCTTCTTTCTGAGTGATACCGCTATTGCTGTCTGTAATAATTGCGATTTTCTTTTTCCCCATCATTCTCAGCTCCCTTTCCTAATTTTAGGTCATTGTTTTTAATGATACCATACAGTACCTTCAAATACAATCATTTTTCTTCAAAAACAGAGCTGTCGTTTTATAAAACAACAGCTCTGTTTTTCCTTTACATTCTTCTTAAAGCTTCAATCGGACTGAGATTTGCCGCTTTCACAGATGGCAATAAACCAAAAATCAAACCAATTACCGTTGAAAAAACAACTGCCAATACAGCCGCCGGTACACTGATTACCATCGGTGCACCTGACATTTTGGCAATTACAGCCGATAAAATAACGCCTGCAAAAACACCTAAAATTCCACCGATACTGGTAAGCACGGCTGCCTCTGTAAGAAACTGCCCCAAAATTCTTCTCTTGTTTGCCCCTATCGCCTTTTTCAGACCAATTTCCCCTGTTCTTTCTGTCACAGACACCAGCATAATATTCATAACGCCGATGCCGCCTACAAGGAGAGAAATACTGGCAATCCACAAAAGCTGGCGATTGGTGCTTTCACTAATCTGCTGCAAGTCTTTTGCCTTTTCCATCATATCTCTGGCTTTATATTTAATATCGCCGGTTGCAGAAACAATGCTTTCATTTAAAATTTCTGCTGTTTTTTTCCCTGCCGCACTCATGCTTTCCGGAGAAGTGGCTTTCACGGACACCAGCTGCGGTTCATCATACCGATAAATAATCGGCCATGTACTGTCGGGTACTAAAACCATACCGCTGCTTTCATTGTAATAAGTGTAATATTCTTCTCTGCTGTTAATAACAGGCTCAAATTCCTCTGTCTTTTTTATCACACCCACTACTGTAAAAGGTTCTCCTTTGATTTCTATAACCTTTCCGATTTCCTCTCCCTTTTCAAAAAAGTTGCTGGAAGCAGTTTCATCAATCAAGACTACCTTCTGAAATTTTCCATAATCGCTTTTGGAAAAACCTCTTCCTCTAATAATCTGATATCCGCAGGTATCCAGATAATCTGTATCAATCCCAAACACAGCGCCGCCATTCATGGTTTTATTCTGATAAAATACACTGTCTGCATATTTTCTCACCTGATAACAGGTTACATTCGTGACTTCATCCAAATCTGCTATTTTTTCTTTCTGCTCTTTTGTTATCACAGGCACACCCTCCGGCACACCCTGATATTCCATCTCATATTCACTTCCTCCCTGACCGAGATAAACATCTACCACATTATCTCCTTCGCCAATGAGGTTTTTCTTAATCTGTTCATTTGTTCCTTTGATTGTAGACACAATAGATATTAAAGATGCGATACCGATAATAATTCCCAGCATGGTCAAAAAGGAACGCATTTTATGTGCCCAAATCCCCTGAAAAGACAATCTAATATTTTCAATCATTGTGCTGCTTTCCTTTCTTAAAATATATTTTCTTCCATCAAAGAAGCACGTTTTACCTTTGCTCCTTCTTTTACCTTTTTGCCATAAGGAAATGCAATATGGTCTTCCATAGTCAAGCCGTCTTTCACTTCTACTATCGAACCGTAAAAGGTCTGTCCTGTACGTATTGGCTGCTTTTCCAGCTTTCCGTTTTTCCCTTCTTTATAAACAAAGTCTTCTCCGTTTTTGCTTCGAATATATTCTTTGCCGATAAATAAGCCTGACATTCCGCCTTCGTCTGCGGGCAAATCCATACTCACCATTTCATTATCCTTTAATCCTGTGCTGTCTGCAATGTATGCGGTAAAAGGATAATAGGTAAGTTCTCTGCCGTCATAGCTTTGATAACCGCTGGCAGGATAAGGAGAAACTTCTTTTACCTCTGCTTCAAAAAATGTGCCTGACTCATAAGCCATACCGGTTACAAGCTGTCCCGGCTGTACTTTTTCCAGTAAAGCTTCGCTTACTACGCCTTTAATGTAAACACCTCCGCTGCTTTCAACAATAATAAAAGGGTCGCCGTCTATCTCTCCCTTGGCAGGGTCTCCCACTTTTTTCACAGTACCGTTTACCGTACTGGTTACTGTCTCGCTTTGAAGCTCCTGTTCTACCTTTTTAATTTTCAAATCTGCTTCTTTTATATCCAGTTCCGTGGTCTTGATTTCTTTTTCCTTTTCTTTAATGGCTTTTTCTAATTCCTCTTTAGAATATCCGCCTACAATCTCCTCCTCCGGAATTTCATTTCCGGTTCCGTCCGGCAGCTCAGGAAGCACTTCCCCCTGCGGAACATCTTCCTCAGGCAGCATTTCTTCCCATTCATTTTTCCCTAATCTGGTACGGAACCATGCACTTGGTTCCACGGCGCTTTCTATTGCGCTTCCGTCCAAAATCATAGCAGCCTGTAAGGTTCCGTCAAAGCTGTTGTCACTTCGCACTTCTAATTTACAATAATATGGCTCACGCACTCTGTTTCCGGAAACATCAAATCCTGCTAACTGGTTTAAAAATTCACCCTGTATCAGAACGCCCTTCTGGCATACATACACATAAGGCTCCTCTTTTGTGCCCTTTCCCGAATAAGGAATGGCATTTTCTATAATGGCATCATCATTTGGAAATTCTGTGTTATCAATGGTAATGTCACGATACAGTCTTTTGTAAACACCGGAAGGTCTTGCCTGCTCCTGCGGCGTCTCCGGCTGTTCCGGTTTGGGTTCCTCCGGTTTTATCTCCGGATTTTCTTCTATATTGCTGAGAAATTCAACCTTATAGACCCTGCCTACTGCCATATTCTTTTTATCATCCTTTAGGTTTTTCAGTTCATTCTCCAGACCTTTTTTCTTGACTTTTAGCTGCTCTCTGTTCAGTTTTTCCATTTCCAGATCAATATTTACCAAAGTCATGTCATAGGTCAGCAAGGGGTCTCCTTCTTTTACCTCCTGCCCCTCCTGTACGTGAACCTGAGAAACTAACTGTTTCTCCATCAGACGTACCTCCTGCGATACGTTGGAGGAAACTGCGCCCTCCAGACTGTTGGTTTCTCCCCACATCTGCTGAGACAATTCTTCCATGGAGTAGACTTTTATCTCCGGCTTTTTTAATTTTCCTGCCGCAAACCAGATACCTCCGCCAAGAAGAAGCACACCTGCTGTACTGACTGCGGCAATTTTTGCTGTTTTTTTCGTTATTCGCATTGTCCCGCCTCCTTTACTCCACAGTTATTTCACCTTCCGGCACTGCTCCTTCCGGTGTCAC